>Ga0265342_10000425_pt1 | contig 46289 bp, 37 predicted proteins | sample 4CB327metaG_FD_203125 | JGI IMG/M metagenome (GOLD analysis project Ga0265342, IMG submission 203125) | Rhizosphere microbial communities from Carex aquatilis grown in University of Washington, Seatle, WA, United States - 4-CB3-27 metaG | ecosystem: Host-associated > Plants > Roots >... | reverse complement strand
GCCAGCGCGGCGCGGTGGTGCTCGCGCGAATGATCGGGCGCGCCCGCGAGGAAGTGGATCCGCCCGATGTCGTCGAGCGTCGACGCGATGCCGGGCAGGTCGCCCGCCAGCTCGAACAGCTCCCGGGCCAGCGTCAGGTGCCCCAGCGCCGCCTGGTGCTCTCCCAGCAGCCCGTAGAGCCGTCCGAGACGGTCGTGGGCCGCCCCACCCTTCGCCGGGAGGTCGAGCCACCAGGCGAGGCGCAGGAGCTGCTGGAAGTGGCCGATCGCCTCGCGTGTACGGCCGAGCCGCGCCGCCAGGTCGCCGGCGGCGTGCGAAGCGTCGATCTTGGCGACGGCGTCGTCGTCGCCGAGCAAGCCGATCGCACGCCGGTACAAACCGTACGCGTCCTCGAGCGGCAAGCGCCCCCGCGCCAGCCCGGCGGCGCTGAGGAAGCAATACGCGGCGCGCCGCCGATCGTCGGCCGCCTCGTAGAGCTCGCCGAGCTGCGCGAAGCGCTGCTCGCGCATGCGTGCGCCGTCGCACGAGCCTGCGTCGTCGCCGGTGCTGCCCGCCAGATGACTCTCGAGCCACTGCGCGGCGAACGCCTTGCGCCGCCGCTTCAGCGCCGGATCGAGCTGACCACGCACGAGGTCGAATTCGGCGGGATCCTGAAAGCGCCACTCGATCTCGCCCGCGATCGACGAGTCGGGCGGCCCGTGCAGATAGCCGCGGTCACGTAGACCGCCCAGCGTCCGTTGAATCGCCAGGATCGCCGGATCGGGCGCAAACACACGAACACTATCGGTCGGATCGACCCCGAGCCGCCCCAGCGCCACGACCGCGCCCGTCCAGAAGACCGGACCCAGCGTCGCGCCGCGCGACAGGAGCTCGCGCTCCGCGCCGGAGAGTGCGGCGATCCGCTTCTGCGCGGCTTCCTCGGGCGTCAGCGCCATGGTCTCGCGCTCCACGCGGTCGAGGTCGATCATCCAGCCCGGCGCGCGCGGCGCGGCCTCGAGCGTCAGGATCCCGTGCTGGCGGTACACGCGTAGGAGCTGGTCGAGCAGCGACGGATTGCCGGCCGCCTCCGCGACCGCGCGCTCGACGAACGCCGGCACCAGGTCGTCGTCGCCCAGCATCGCGCGCATCAGCGCCTCCAGCTCGGGGCGCGCCAGCGGCCCGACGTCGAGACGCGCGTGGTTCCCCTCGGTGCCCCAGCTCGGGCGGCGCGCATAAAGCTCGTAGCGCGCTGTCGCCACGATCAGCAGCGCGCCCTCGTCCAGCTCGGCGGCCAGCGCCTGCAGTCGCGCGAGCGAGCGGTCGTCGGCGCGATCCAGGTCCTCGAGCAGGATCACGAGCGGTCCCGCCGCCGCGTCGCGCTCGAGGAAGCGCGCCAGGACCAGGATCGGCAGATCATCCGCCGGGTCCTCGTTGCGCGGCGCGCGGCGCGCCAGCACGTCCGCGAGTGGGCTCTCGGCGCTCACGAGGCCGATGACGCGGCCAAGCAGCGCCGCCATCTCGACGACGCGCCGGTCGCCGAAGACCTCCCGGAGCTGGCCGCGCAGTCGAGTCGCCGCAGCATCTGCATCGCCGCCGGATTCGGGCAGGCCCAGTCGTTGCCGTAACAGCGCGGCGACCGCGTCGTACCCGCCCGCTCCGCCCGCGCGGTCCGGTCCCGGCACCGTGATCACGCGGACGCCAGCGGCCGGCGCCCGGCCGGCAGCCCGGCGGATACCATCGCACCAGGTGCGGCAAAGACGGCTCTTGCCGATGCCGGCGGGACCACACACCGTGACCCGTTGGGGCACGCAGAAGCGCACGGCGCGCTCGAGCGCCGCATCGAGCTGCGCGAGCTCGCCCGCCCGCCCCACGACGTCGACTTGATCCAGCCCACGGAGCGAGAACGCAGCTCTGTCGGTCATGGCCTGATTTAAACAGGCCCACCCGTCCCGTCCAGAAAGACCACCGGGCGCCGGGACGCGGTGTCCGACTCAGAGACCTGAGAAGTCTATGATCACGACGCCCCGGTCGGAGCCCTCGTCGTCTTTCTCCTTCTTGCGGTCCTCATCTTCGCCCGCCGGGTGCTTCCAGCGGTCGTCACGAGCCGGAATCTCAAGCTGCGGTCGCTCGTTGCGCCTCCGCTCCTCTTCCTCGCGGCGTCGGATCTGTTCGATGATCCAGGGCTCGAGCATCGGAAGAACCTCTCATTAAATGCGTGCAATATCCCTGCCCAATAGTCAAGTTCGACGGTTTGCTCGCTTCACCTTAGGGGCTGGAGATCTGAAACAATCCCGAGAGCTTGGAACCAACGTCGCTGCGCGCTGCAAAAATCGACGTGCGACCGTGCAAAGTTGCCGTCGACGACCCGGCGGTGACGGTCTCGCGGGACCCTAGTTCACATCTTCGACTTTCCAGATGCCTTCCTCGCGGACCAACCGCGCCTCGGAGCTCTCGCCATATGGCATGCGCGCTTCGTCACCGGTTTCCACGATCGGCGCGCCGATGTTGGCCCGCAACTCCGCCAGCCGTTTGCGGTTCTCGGCTTTGCGCTCGCCTTCCCAGTAGTCGCGCAGCTTCGGCACGGTGACCGCCACGCGGTAGCGATTGGGGGTCAGGCGCAAGAGGGCGTCGTAGCGCCCCGCCTCCACGGCGCGCACGAACGTCCGCAGCGCGGCGCGGGGCGTGCTCTGGTCGTAGAGATCGAACGGGTGCGCGGCCACCCGCCATTGCCCACCCTCGAGCACGAGTGTCAGCTGCTGCCCGAGATCGACGTCCACGTCGATCTGGAGCGGCGTCCGGGCCGACGCCTCCTCGAGCCGGTGCGCCACCGCCGGCACGTCGGCGCCGCCCGCGTCGAGATCGCGGCGGAAGTCCTCGAAGGGCACGCGCTTGCGGTAGTCGGCGGTCATCATCGCGTAGGCGCCCGCATAGTCCTTGTGATCCACGGCCGCACCGAAGTCCGCGATGGCGTCGGCGGGCCCCCGCTGCGGGTGCGCGCACGCCAGCGCGGCGCCGGCCACCAGCAACAGCCCCGCGCGCGCGCGCAGGACGATCATTTTCCGACCGTGATCGTGTACCGGTCGCGGAAGTTGGCCGCCTTGCCGCTCGCCTCGCGGATCTGCAGCAAGCAACAGGGCTCGCCGCCGACCGCCAGCCGGTTGGTGGCCGGCGAATCGCCGCTGATCTTGAAGCGGCCGAGCTCGCGCGCCGCCAGCGTCTGGGCGCGCACCTCCAGCGTCATCCCGGCGATGCCGGTGACGGTGATCGCGACCTCGCCCGCCGCGTCGGGCGTTGCCGGCGCTTGCCAGACGTCGACATCCCCCTTGGGATAAAGCAGCCCATTTCCGGCCGTGCCCGCCGCCAGCGGCGTCGCGTTCGCGCTGCTGTTGTTGGGCTCGCGCTCCGCGCCACTCCCTGGTTGTTTGCTGGCGACGGTCAGGCGATAGGGCTCGTCGGGGTTGCCGTCGCCGCGCGGTGCCGACAACCGGATCAAGATCGAGCCCGCCGGCACGAACAGGTTGGGCAGGCGCTCGGGCTCCTGGCGCTTGCCGTCGTCGGCGCGCACCAGCAGCGCGTTGTCGGTCCCGCGGATGATCTCCATGCGCAGGTCGACGCGCTCGGGCGGCGCCGCCTCGATGTCCAGCTCGAGCGGCTCGGCCGCGGTGTAGCGATAGACGTCGACGTCGCCGCGCCCCAGATATCCCTGCACCGTGCCGTCGGTCAGCGCGCTCGCGTGCTGGGCGTCGTCGTTGGGCTCGAGGTCACCGCCGGCCGCGCCCGGCTTGCCGACCTCGGTGCGCAGGCGAAGGTTGTAACGCACGTCGAGGTCGCGGCCGGAGTCGGCGCGCGCGAGCAGGAAGATGTGGGGCTCCCCGGGAGCCACGCGAATGTTGCGCACGGCGACCCGTTCTTCCTTGCGGCCGCGCACCTCGGTCAGCTTGCGCTCGACGGAATCGAGCACCACCAGCGACGCGGTCACGCCGGGCACCGCCTCGAGATCGGCGCTGAGCACGCTCCCCTCGGCCAGACCGTCGAGCGGCACGCGGTACCAGTCCTGGTCGTGGCGCCAGCCGAAGTAGCCGACAGCCTCGGCGTTGGGCGCGATCTCGGTCGCCATCGTCGCCTTGCCGTTGGGCTCGAGCTCCTCGCCCGCTTCCAGCGGCTGCAGGCGCAGCGTCACGTGGTAGCTCCCCTCGGCGGCGGCCTGCGCGGCGCGGACGCGCAGGAAGTAGGTCCCGGGCGTGACGACCATGCTCGGGATCCCCTCGGGCTCGCCAGGTTGGCTGCCGGGCGCAGCGATCAACACCTGGCCGGCGTCGTCGAGCGCGTCGACGGTCACCGGCAGCGCCAGGTCGGGGTGCACCAGCATCGACAACCGCCGCCGCGTCGTTGGGCGCGCAGCATCGGCGCCGGCGACGGCGGGCACCCCGGCGGCGTCGCCGACCGGCGGGCTGGCGGCGGGAGACGGCGCCTCCTCGGGAATGATCAAGCGGTAGAGATCGACGTCCTTGCCCTTGGCGCTCGGGTCCGCCCCCGCGGTGATGCTGCCGCTCACGACCAGCGCGTGCGCCAGCCCGAGATCGATCCTTTGCGCGTTCGCGAGCGTACCGTTGGGCTCGACCTCGGCGGTCGTGGGCAAGCCGGTCTCGTTGCCGGCGTCGGGCGTGGTGACCACGACGACCGCGGCGCCGTCGGCGCGCGGAAGCATCTTGTTGCGGTGGCAGCCACCCGAAGCGGTGACGGCAACAACGGCGGCCACCGCGCTCGCGATCGCCGGACCAGCCCACCACGACGCGCGCGCGCGGTGGCCGGCGCGCATCAGCTTTGCGCCTGCGCGGGCGCGGGCGGAGCGGGCACGGCCGGCTTGGGCTGGATGCTCGCCATGAACTCGGCCTCGGCGACCACGTTGTCGCCGACCTTGGCAAGGCCGCGCATCTTCCAGATCGCGCCGCCCTTGCGCAGCGGCACGACCTCGAGCCGGAGCGTATCGCCAGGCACCACCGGCTTGCGGAACTTGGCCTTGTCGATCGCCATGAAGTAGATGACCTGCTTGCCGGGATCGAACTTCACCAGGCGCGCGGCGTACAGCGCGCCCGCCTGCGCGAGCGCCTCGATGATCAGCACGCCCGGCATCACCGGGTGGCCGGGGAAGTGCCCCTCGAAGTGGGGCTCGTTGCGCGTCACCAGCTTGCGCGCAACGATGTGATCGTCGTCGATCTCGTCGACGCGATCGACCAGCAGGAACGGATACCGGTGCGGCAGGATCCGTTCGATGTCACGAATGTCGAGCACTGGCGCCGTCCCGGTTCTCGGTCGGTTCGAAGCTGAGCGCTACTTCTTGCCCGGCGGAGCCGACGCCGTGGGCGACGGTTTGCCGCCTGTGGTATCGGCGCCCTCGCCGCTGTTGTAGCGGCGGATGAGCTCGTTGGTCAGATCCAGGTGCGGCTTGGCGTAGAGCACCGCGGACTGCGTCTTGTCGAGGATCATCGTGAAGTTCTCGGCCTGGGCGATCTTGTAGATGATCTTGTTCATCCGCTCGAAGATCTTGCCGGTCGCCTGCTGCTCCTTGGCCGACAGGTCTTGCTGGTGGCGCAAGTACGTCTGCTGCACCTTCTGCATGCGGCCCTGAAGCTCGGCCTCTTTCTCACGAACCTTGTCGGGCGGCATCAGCGTCCGCTTCTTGTCGAGATCCTCGACGGCCTTCTTCAGATCTTCCTGCTGCTCGTCGAGCTCTTTCTGCTTCTGGTCGAACTCCTTCTTCAGGGTCGCCTTCGCTTTGCGCCCATCCTCGGTCTCGTTGAGCGCGCGCTGCAGATCGACGTAGCCGAGCTTCACCTCCTCGGCGAACGACGCCACCGGTGAGGAGGCTACCAGGAAGACGCCGAGCATGACCAAACGCAACATGTGATCTCCTTATTGGACGCGGCCTTGCTTAGCAGATCTGCGAGAAAAGACTAGTGATTTAGGATCGCGTGAGCGAGGGCCGGCTCTGCCGGTCCGAGCTCATCGCGGGGGGCCTGGAACCCTTTGAGGGTCCCGGATCAAAAGAAATTGCCAATTGTGAACTCGAACACGATGGGCTGTTCGCCGGGCAGCGTGCGGAACGGAATGCCCCACTCGAAGCGCAACGGGCCGATCGGCGAGAACCATCGAAAGCCGAAGCCCCAGCTCTCTCGATACGCACTCAGGTTGAAGGGTCCGTTGCAGGGATCCTTGCTGGCGTCGACGTTGGACGGGCGCAGCTTGCAATACTGATCTTCCAGGTTGAACGCGTTGCCCATGTCGGCGAACACCACGCCGCGGATGCCGACCTTGTCGAAGATCGGGAACTCGATCTCGGCGTTGCCGAGCACCTGCATGTTGCCGCCGATGAGGAAGCTCTGCAGCGCCGCGTCCTGCGTCTGCTGCGACAGCGACTGGATCACCGGCCCCAGCGACCGCGGCGCGAAGCCGCGGATGTCGTAGATGCCGCCCACGAAGTAGCGCTCGAAGATCGGCACACCGTGCGGATCGCGGCTCGAGATGAGGCCTCCCTCGACCTTCATGCGGAAGACGAACGGGCCCCAGATGGGATAGAAGAAGCGCGCGGCGCCCTCGTAGCGCGTGAACACGTTCTCCGACGCCAGGAAGTGGTCGGCGACCTCGGCCGACAACGTGTTGTACCAGCCGCGCGTCGGGAACATGCGGTCGTTGCGCGAGTCGTACGAGATGAGCGAGCGCCCCGACGACGTCACACCCGAGCGCAGCAAGTTCGCGATCGAACCGAGCGGGATCGGATCGCGCTGGCCGCTCGAGAACAGGCCGGCGAAGCCTCCGGTGGTGACGTGCACGTCCTCGAGCGTGTACGTCAGCAGGAGGCGCAGGTCCTCGGCGAGCAGGTAACCCCAGGTCAGGCTCGCGCCCTCCGACGAGCGCGTGAACGACGACAGGATGCGGTCCTGCTTGAACAGGTTGAAGCCGAACGTCCAGTTGGTGTCGAGGAAGTAGATGTCCTGGAACTGCAACAGAAACAGTTGCCGCAGGCTGGAGAGCTGCGCCTGCAGCGTCAACAACTGCCCGCGCCCGAGCAGGTTGTTTTGCGAGATCTGCGCCTGCGCGATGAAGTTCTCGACCGACGAGAAACCGGCGCCGATCTGGAACGTGCCGGTCGGCCGCTCGGCGACCTCGACGTTCACGTCCATCTCGTTGTCGCTCGACCCGCGCTTGGTCGAGACGTCGACCTTCTCGAAGAACCCGAGCGCGTTCACGCGCCGCTTCGAATAGTCCAGCAGCGACTGGCTGTAGGCGTCGCCCTCGATGATGCGCAGCTCGCGGCGGATGACCTTGTCGCGCGTCTTCGAGTTGCCGCGGATGTTGATGTGGTCGAAGTAGACCAGCTCGCCCTTCTGGATCTCGAATGTGACGTCGACGGTCAGGTTCTTCTCGTCGACCGGCGTGGCCGGGCTGGCGTTGACGTAGGCGTAGCCGCGGTCCTTGTAGAGATCGGTCAGCTTCTGCAGATCGTCGGACAGCTTCGAGCGGTTGAAGATCTCGCCCGGCTTGACCGAGACGCGCTTGAGAAAGAACTCCTTGGACTCGAGCAGGTCGCCGCGGACGTCGATCTTGCCGAGGCGATACTGCGGCCCCTCGTCGATCGAGATCGTGATGTACATCGACTGCTTGTCGGGCGAAAGCTCGATGAGCGGCGTGCCGACCTTGACCTGCACGTAGCCGCGGTCCCAGTAGTGCGCCTGCAGCAAGAGCAGGTCGCGCTGGAACACGTCCTCGCGGTAGGTGCCGGCCTGGGTGACGATCGAGAGGATGTTTCCCTCGTGGGTGAGGATCACCTCGCGCAGCTCGTCGTCGCTGATGGCGCGGTTGCCGACGAAGTTGACCCGGCGCACCTCGACCTTCGCGTTCTCGTGGACCCGGAACCAGACGTCGACCTCGGACGGCGAGTTGCGCTTCAGCTCGTAGGCGACCTCCGCCATGTAGAAGCCCTTCTCGACGTAGAGGTCCTTGATCTTCTCGACGTTCTTCTTGAGCTTCGAGAGATCGAGGATCTGCTCCTTCTTGATGTCGAGGACCTCGTTGATCTTCGACAGCGACACCTCGTCGTTGCCGGCGACGTAGATCTTGTTGATCGCCGGCTTCTCCTTGAGCACGAAGACGATCACCAGGCCGGCCTTGCTCTCGGTGCTCTCGACCTGCACGTCCTCGAAGAAACCCATCTTCCAGATCGTGCGTACGTCGTCGCGCAGGATCTCCTGCGTCAGCTGCACGCCGGGCTGGGTCTTGAGGTTGACCTTGATCGCGTCGTCCTCGACCTTGCGGTTGCCGCGGAAGAGCACGCGCAGCACCTTCATCGACGGCATCGCGACCGCCGGCGCAGCGGCCGGTGGCGGCTCGGCCGCGGCTTCGTCGTCGTCGGCGGCGGCCGCGGGCCAGGCAGCGAGCGCGATCGCCACCACCAGCGCCGCGGACGCAACCGACCCGATAATCGGGTTTCGGGGAACCCGCGCGGGGCTCCCACGCATGATCTTCACCGCGCTTACTCCCCTTCGACGATCACGCCGTCTGCCATGCGCAGCTTGCGGGCGGTCTGGGCGGCCAGCTCATTGTTGTGGGTGACGATCAGGATCGTCATGCCGCGCTCGCGATTGAGCTCGAAGAACAGCTCGTGCATCTCGCGCCCGGTCTTCGTGTCGAGATTGCCGGTCGGTTCGTCGGCCAGCAGCAGCCGCGGCGACAGCAAGAGAGCGCGCGCCAGCGCCACCCGCTGCTGCTCGCCGCCCGACAGCTCGCCGGGTCGGTGCTCGAGCCGATCGCCGAGGCCCAGGCGCGTCAGCATCGCGCGCGACAGCTCGACGCACTCCCGGCGCGGCAGCCGCATGATGAGGCCTGGCATCATCGCGTTCTCGAGCGCGGTGAACTCGGGCAAGAGGTGGTGGAACTGGAAGACGAAGCCGATCTCGCGGTTGCGGAACGCCGCCAGGCTCGCCGACGACATCGTCGTCACGTCCAGGTCGACGCCGTCGAACGTGATCGTGCCCGACGACGGCGCGTCGAGCATGCCGAGGACGTGCAGCAGCGTCGACTTGCCGGCGCCCGACGCGCCGACGACCGACGCGATCTCGCCCGGCAGGAGCTCGAAGTTGATCCCGCGCAGCACCGGCAGCACGCGCCCACCGTGACTGAAGTTCTTGGTCAGACCCCGCACGACCACGTGCGCCCCGCCGCGCGCCGGGCGGGCGGCGCCCCCGATCTCTCCAGGTGGCGCGGCGAGAGCGACGGGCGATCGGTCGGCGGTCGACGCGAACGGGGTCGCGGGCGTCAACCAGGCTCCTTGCGCGGGTTCATTGCGGGGTCGCAAGGTAGTCGCCACATCGGCGAGTGTCAACGACGGGCGAGCCACGACAACGCTTGAGACTAGGCGCACTTAGCCTGAGTTGCCCAGCCACGCACGCGCGCGGGTCACTCGTAGCGCAAACCGTCGACCGGGCGCATGCGCGAGGCCACGAAAGCGGGGTAAATCGTCGCCAGGCAGCACAGGGCCAGCGCCGCCAGGCTCACCGAGGCGATTTCCGAGACCCGCATCACGACCGGCAGCTTCTGGATGTAGTAGAGGTCAGGATCGATGGGCAGGCCGAATCGGGACAGCAGCAGGCACCCGACGATACCGACCGTCATGCCCAGCGCCAACCCGACGAGCCCGATGTAGAGCCCCTCGGCGAAGAAGATCTTCAGGATCGCGAAGTCGCCCGCGCCCATCGACTTGAGGATCGCCACCTCCGTCGCCTTCTCGGTGGCCAGCATGATGAGGTTCGAGACGATCGAGAAGGACGCCACCAGCGCGATGAAGGTCAGCACGACGAACATGGCGATCTTCTCGAGCTTCAGCGCCATGAACAGCCCGCGATTCAGCTCCTCCCAGGTGCGGACCTCGAACCCGGGGCCGATGCGCGCCACGATCTGCTCCGCGATGTCGCGCGCGCGATCGGGGTCGACGGTGCGCACCTCGACGCCGGTGACCTCGCCCTGCATGCCCAGGAACTTTTGTGCTTCCGCCAGCGACACGTAGGCCAGCTTGGAATCGAACTCGTACATGCCGGTGTAGAAGTGGCCGGCCACGCGGAACGTCCGCATGCGCGGCATCGGTCCCGTCGGGCCGACGCCGCACATCGGGCAGGCGACGTCGACATCGCTGCCCACGAAGACGTGCAGCGTGCGCGCGTAGAGCTCGTCGCCGAGCAGGATCCCCGGCGGCGACGGCGCGGGTGGCTTGCTCGGGCTACCGCCGTCGCCGCCCGCCGACTTGTGCCCGCCGAGCGCCGGCCTGTGCGCCTCGCCGCCCGCGCGCGCGCTGGCGCCGCTGGTGGCCTCGCGTGGCAGCGGCGGCGGACCGTCGCCGTCGCCGTCGCTCGCGCCCCAGGCCGCCGAGCCGGGGAGAAGCTCGATGTCCTCGGGCGGAATCTTGTCGGGGGTCAGCAAGTATTCGACCTTGCCCTCGGACATCTTGCGCGCGAGATCCAGCACGCGCGGCGCGCGCGTGGCGTCGATGCCACGCAGGATGATCCCCATGCCCGCCGGGTTTGACGCGTGCTTCACGATGACCTCCGACTCGATGTAGGCCATCGAATCGACCACGCCCTTGATCGAGGTGATCTTCTCTTGCACCTCTTTCCAGTCGCTGAACGGACGGTCGTCGGCGGCGCCGATGACGATGTCGGCCTTGGTGGCGCGGATCTTCGACTTCAAGTCAGCCTCGAACCCCGACATCACCGAGAGCGCGATGATCGGCGCGCCGGTGCCGAGATAGACACCGAACATCGAGATCGCCGTGAACACCGTGAACGAAGCGAACAACCAGCCCAGGATGGTCAGGAACAGCCCGAGCGAGATCGCGCTCACCGCCGCCCACTTGAGCCAGTCGAGGTAAGGCGTGCCCTCGGTCCGCATCTCCAGCCACGGCCCGATGTGCAGCAAGCGGTCGATCGCCGCGGGCCCGAAGCGCGCCAGCGCCAGCCAGCCGAAGCCGACCACCAGCAAGACCAGGCCGACGATCATGGTGCGCCGCGACCGGCGCGACGGATCCTCGCGCAGGTGGCGCCAGGCGACGAACCATTCGAACCCGCTCGGGGCCAAAGCCGATCCTACTCTTTCACTTTCGCGTCGTGTTTCGCTTCTGGTCCGTCCGCCGCCGCGCGCTCGGCGGCCGGGCGCATGAGCGGGAACAGGATGACGTCGCGGATCGACGGCTGGTCGGCGAGCAGCATGACCAGGCGATCGATGCCGATCCCCTCACCTGCCGTCGGCGGCAGCCCGTACTCGAGCGCGCGGCAGTAGTCCTCGTCGTAGTCCATGGTCTCCTCGCGCCCCTGCGCCTTGGCGTCGACCTGACGCTGGAAGCGCGCGCGTTGATCGGCCGGGTCGTTGAGCTCGGAGAACGCGTTCGCGTGCTCGCGCCCCACGATGAACAGCTCGAATCGGTCGACGCGCCCTGGATCGGCATCATTGCGCCGCGACAGGGGCGACGTCTCCGCCGGATAGTCGGTGACGAACGCCGGACGATCGGCGGGCAGCGCCTTTTCACCGGCGTAATCGAAGAGCGCGCCGATGCGCTCGCCGTGGTTGTCGGCCTTGCGCAGCACCGCCGCCAGCTCGTCCTTGCGCTCGCCGAGCCCGGTCGACCCGATCCAGCGCGACAGCGCCGCCTCGTCGTCGAGCATCGCGCGCTCGAGCCCGCGCGGTAAGAGCTCGGCGCCGACCGCGGTGATGATCGCATCCTTCATCGGGATGCGCGGCCAGGGGGATGCCAGGCTCACCGCTTGCCCACCGTAAGTGATGTTCTCGCCGCCGGCGACCTCGCGCGCCAGCTCGCGGAACAGCTCCTCGGTCAGCGCCATCAGGTCCTCGTAGGTGGCGTAGGCCTGGTAGAACTCGAGCATGGTGAACTCGGGGTTGTGCTGGCGCGAGAGGCCCTCGTTGCGAAAGTTGCGGCCTATTTCATAGACGCGCTCGAAGCTGCCGACCACCAGCCGCTTGAGATAGAGCTCGGGCGCGATGCGCATGTAGAGGTCGAGATCGAGCGCGTTGTGGTGGGTCTCGAACGGCCGCGCCGCCGCGCCGCCGAGGATCGAGTGCATCATCGGCGTCTCGACCTCCATGAAGCCGCGCGCGTCGAGGAAGCGCCGGATCGAGCGCACGATCGCCGTGCGCTTGCGAAAGACCTCGCGCACGTCGGGGTTCACGACCAGGTCGACGTAACGCTGGCGGTAGCGGATCTCGACGTCCTGCAGGCCGTGCCACTTCTCGGGCAGCGGGCGCGTCGCCTTGGTCAGCACCACGGCCTTGTCGGCCAGGATCGTGAGCTCGCCCGTGCGCGTGAACATCGCGCCGCCGACCGCGCCCACGAAGTCGCCGCGATCCGCCTTCTGCCACAGCTCGTAGGCGGCGTCGCCGATCTGGTCCTTCTTCACGTAGAGCTGAAGCTCGCCCGTGCGGTCGAGGATCTTCACGAAGGTCGCCTTGCCGAACCCGCGGTGGGCGACGATGCGCCCCGCGACCGAGAAACGGTCGTCGGACAGCAGCGGCGGCGGCGCGCCTTTTTCTGCCTTCTCCCCCTTCTCGCCCTTCGCCGGCTCGGGCGGGGGTTTGATCCCGGAAAACCGGGCGATCACCTCGGCCGTCGTGTGGGTCGGCACGAAGCCGTTGGCGTAGGGATTCGCGCCCAGGGCGCGGATCTCGGCGACCTTTTTCTCGCGTTCAGCAATGAGCTCTTGTTCGTCCGCCATCGTCTATCCACGGGTCGTCAACATGCGCGATCCCGGCAAGTGACCGAGATCAAAAAGAATTACCAACTTTATCCACAATGTATCCCGATTGTGCACGTTTGGTTACGGCGTTACAGATCATCCTCCTCGGGCACACCCTTGACAGGCGCGGCCGAGGGATCGCCCGCCAGTTGCAGCAACTGGGCGATCATGAACTGGTCGAGGTCGCCGTCGAGCACGGAGTCGACGTTGCTGACCTTGAGGCCGGTGCGGTGGTCGGAGACCAGGCGGTAGGGCGCCAGGACGTACGACCGGATCTGGCTGCCCCACTCGATGGCTTTCTTCTGGGCGTGGATGCCCCCCATCTTGTCTTCCATCTTCTTCTGCTCGATCTCGAACAGCTTCGACCGCAGGATGCGCATCGCCGTGCCGCGATTCTTGTGCTGCGACCGCTCCTGCTGGCAGTGCACGGCGATGCCGGTCGGGATGTGCGTGATGCGGACCGCCGACTCGGTCTTGTTGACGTGCTGGCCGCCGGCGCCCGACGACCGCATGACGTCGATGCGCAGGTCCTTGTCGTCGATCTCGACCTTCACCGTCTCGTCGATGTCGGGGTAGACGAAGACGCTGGCAAACGACGTGTGCCGGCGCGCCTGCGCGTCGTACGGCGAGATGCGCACCAGCCGGTGGACGCCCGCCTCGGCGCGCAGGTACCCGTAGGCCCACTCGCCGCTGATGCCCAGCGTGGCGCTCTTGATGCCGGCCTCGTCGCCAGGCTGCAGGTCCAGGATCTCGCACCCGTAACCGCGCAGCGCCGCCCAGCGCGTGTACATCCGCTGCAGCATCTCGGCCCAGTCCTGCGACTCGGTGCCGCCCGCGCCGGCGTTGATGCTGACCAGCGCGCCCTGCCGGTCGTAGGGACCGGAGAGCATGCGCGCAAACTCCATCTTGCCGACCACGACCTCGGCGACGTCGAGCGTGCGCGTCGCCTCGACCGCGGTCCCCTCGTCCTTGGCCTCGTCCGCGAGGTCGACGAGGATACGCGCCTCTTCGGCCGCCTTGAGCTGGGCGTCGAAGCTGTCGACCGTCGACTTCAGCTGCGCCTGCTCGCGCAGAGTGGCCTGAGCTTTCTCGGTGGCGGTCCAGAAGTTCGGGGAGCCCGCCTCCGCGTCCAGTTCCGCTATGCGATCTCTTTTGCCGGCGATGTCAAAGATGCCCCCGGAGAATCTCCAGGCGGCTCTCCAGCTTGGCAATGCGCTCGCGGATCGGCGACAGCTCCATCATGGTGCGCGGCAGTCTAGCACGAGAGATCGGGCACGCTTCTAGCGCAGCGAATCGCGCAGGTAGTTCTCTTTGAGACGGACGTACTTGAGCGCGGCGGCGCGGTGAAACGCTTCGTCCTCGGCGGTCAGCGTACGCACCACGCGCGCCGGAGCGCCCAGCACCAGGCTGTACGGCGGAATGATCGTCCGCTGCGTGATCAGCGCGCCCGCGCCCACGACCGAGCCGTGACCGATCACCGCCTCGTCGAGGATCGTCGACTGCATCCCGATGAGGCAGCCGTCCTCGACGCGGCAGGCGTGCAGCATCGCGCGGTGGCCGACCACGACCTCGTCGCCGACGGTGCAGGGCGTGTCGTCGGCGACGTGTATGACCGAGCCGTCCTGAATGTTGGTGCGCGCGCCGACGGCCACCGGCGCCAGGTCGCCGCGCAACACCGCGCCCCACCAGATCGAGCTCTCGTCGCCCAGCTTCACGTCACCGACCAGCGCAGCGCCCGGCGCCACCAGCACGCCCGGCCCCACGGACGGCACCATGCCGAGGTAGCGGTCGATCGCCGCGCGGGGAAACCGGCTGCGCAGCGCGCGGACCTCGGCGTCGAGGCGCTCCGCCTCGGGGTGAGGGCCGGAAACCACGGTGACGGAGTGAGCGATGAGGGCCATGGGCGGGATGCTACACGGATGCCGGCAGCGAGGAGCGCGAGACGCGACACGCGATGGGTCGGACCTCCTCACCCAAACCCTTTCCTCCGCGCGGACGTGGAGGAGAAGGTCGGGGCCGAGGAGGTCCGGCGCACCGCCACTAATGCGCCTCGAGCCGGTAAACCAAGAACTGCTCGTCGGCGACCACGGCCGGGCGCGAGGTGAACAGCAGCTGCGCGTCGACGCCGGGCGGGACCGGCGGGAGCACCGCGCCCATGCACAGCACCACGGTCACCGGGCTGTGAAATTGGCGCGATACCATGATCGCCTTGGCCAGGAACTGATTGATCGAAAAGTCGCGGCGACGGTTGTGAAACGCCACCGTCTCTTCGACCTCCTCGGTCTCCATGCTGTAGAACGGCCGGCGCAGATAGACGGCCACGGTCAGCGCCATGCCCGGACCGGCGACCAGCGGCAGGTCCTGCATGCCGGCGCGGCGAATGAAGGCAGCGGTGTCGCGGCCGCCCGAGAACACCTCACGCGTGTCGACGAGCGTCGCGACCGCGAAGCTCTGGATCTGCGGCACACACAGCGCCACCAGCAGGATCAGCGACGGCAGGTGGCGGCGGCGCGGCTGCAGCGTGCGCAGCAGCCAGCATGCCGCGCAGAGCGCGATGAAGTAGTGCGCCCAGTGGCGCGGGCTGCCGGCCAGGCGCGCTTGCTGGATCACCATCATCATCGCCAGCGCCGCGACGTAGAACAGCATCACGCGCCACGACCGGTAGAGCACCGCGATCGCAGCCGCGAGCAGCGCCGCCGCGAGGTAGGGGATCGCTCCCGGCACGCGCTGCCAGCACTCGAACGGCCAGAACCAGAAGTCGAGCCGCACCTCTCGCAGCGGCGCCAGGCCATCGAGCACGCGCTGCAACGTGGCCGGAACCATGCGCGCGTCCAGCGTCGAAAAATCCCAGCCGGGCGCGAACGGGTTCGGATCCATCGGCTCGACGCTCCAGGCGCAGAACACCAGCGCGGCGGAGAAGACCGCGAGCGCGATCAGCTGGCGTGGCAGCACGGTGGTGAGCGGTCGCGGCGGCGTCTGCCGGCGCAGCTGCACGTTCTCGGCGACGAGGAAGATCACCAGGCCCACGGCCAGGACCATGCCGTAGACGCTGGTCATCGCCAGCAGGGACAGCACCACCGCCAGGATCAACGGCCGCTGGGGCAGCGGATGGTAGAGCGCGCAGAACACGCACAGGAGCAACCACCCGAGCACGTAGTTCCGGCAGACGACGCTGAGCTCGTAGCCGAAGTCGTAGGTCGCGAGGAGCAGCACCTTGAGGTAGCGCGGAAACGGCGCGCACCGCAGCAGCACGACGGCCGCGGCGACAGCGGCTGCGATCGTCGCCACCTGCAGCCCCCAGGCCTCGGGGAAGATCCAGCTCCAGACGCGCAGGTACCAGAACCAGAGCGGCGGGTGGCCTTCATAGCGGCGATCGCCCGTCACCAGATCGCCGAAGCCCTGCGCGATGCGCGCCAGGCTCCACGCGTGCACCTCGTCGCGCCACATCTCGTGGTGCACGTGCATCCAGATCAAGAACACCAGGTACAGCGCCGCGACGACGCCGGTGAACCACCACGCGGTCTCGCGATCGCGCGCCACCGCGCGCCAGAGCCGTAAAAGCCGCGCGGTCACCATTCGTAGAGCGAGATGCGCCGCAGGTGCAGGACACCGACACCGGCCAGGCGAAACCGGACGTGCCGCGCGCGGAGCGGCCCGATCTCGTGCGTCCAGACGTGGAAACCCGAGCGGCGCTGCGCGACCCGGCGCCACTTCTGGGTCTCGAGGTCGAGCACCTCGACGTCGAGCGGCAGAGCGCGCTCCCAGCAACAGTCGCGGCGGTTCTCGACCAGCAGGGAGCGGATCACCTGGGGCGTTCCCAGATCCACGTCGATCCAGGGATGGTCGCTGGGGAAGGTCTGGAAAAAGAAGTCGCCCTTGCGCGTCGACGGGCCGACGCCGCCACGGTGGACCGGGGGGATCGCGCTGCTCGCCAGCCAGGGCCGACCCGCGGCCAGATCGCGCGGGAAGACGCGCGCCCGCAGCGCCGGCGACGCCAGGCACCCGAGCAGCAGGAGCAGCGCAACCGCGACGGCCGCTGCGACCGCCAGCGCGCCGAGCGCGATCGCCATCCGGCGGTAGGGCCGCGACGCCGCCACGAGCGCGCGCTGCGCCTGTTGCGCCGCGACCGCCTCGGAGCCGCGGACGGAGCCTCGGACGGAGCCTTGGACGGAGCCGGGCCCCCCAGCCCCATCCGCACCGGCGATCGCGTCGAGATCGCGCGCGGCTCGGCGGTAGAGCCGCTCGGCGCGGCGTTGCCAGTCGTGCGGGCGCCGCACGTCAATCGCGTCGGCGGTCGAGCACAGCGCACGGGCTCGTCGATAGCGTGCGCCGTGCGCGCGGTGAAAGCGCCAGCCGTCCTCGACCGCGCCGAGCGCGCGACCGAGCTCGGCGCGCGCGAGCGACCCGACGTGGAGCGTGTGCGGCCGAGGAGTCACGGTTGGAGACCGGCCGTGAGGGCCAGGGTTAACGTCGCCGTAAACCTGGGCGCGGTCAACCGCGCGGATCGCGGTCGTGCGCGATCGCCGACGGCGCGCGTGCGCCGAGCTGCTAGGATTTCGGGCGTGAAAGACGGAGCGCGACGCCCGATCATGCCGCCGACGATCATCGTCGGCGACGTTCACGGCTGCCTGGACGAGCTCGGCCGGCTGCTGGCCACCTGCGGCTTCCAGCGCGGCGACCGGCTGGTGCTGGCGGGCGATCTCGTCGCCAAGGGTCCCGACTCGCAAGGCGTGGTCCAGCTGGCGCGCGAGGAAGGTGCGCTCGCCGTCGTCGGCAACCACGACGATCACGTGCTGCGCGCCCGCGCCGTCGCGCGGGGCGCGATCCCGCCGCCCGCAAAGGGCGTGCGCGCCGAGCATCAGGTGGTCGCCGACGCGCTCCGCCCCGAGGACTGGACCTTCCTCGAATCGCTGCCGGCGTTCGTGCGCCTCGGGTACGAAGGCGCCGGCGCCGACGACAGCAACGGCGCCGCCGCGCCGGTCCCCGACGGCGATGGCGCCGATACCGTGGTCGTGCACGCGGGCGCCGTGCCCGGCGTCCCGTTCGAGAAGCAGACGCGCGAGCACCTGACGACGATGCGAAGCATCGACCAGGACGGCAACCCGACGAAGAGGATCGAGGGTCGCCCGTGGGGCGCGGTCTGGCCCGGCCCGGAGAGGATCGTCTTCGGGCACGACGCGATCCGCGGGCTGCAGCGGCATCGCTTCGCGACCGGGCTCGACACCGGCTGCGTCTACGGGCGGCGGCTGACCGCGCTCCTGCTGCCGGAGCGGCGGCTGGTCTCCGTGGAGGCACGCCGCGCCTACGCCGCGCTATCATGAGCGCGGGCCGCCCATGAGCTCGGCCGATCTGTCGTCGATCAAAGACTTCTTGTTGCTGTCGGAAGATCTCGCGACCGCGGGCCAGCCGACGGAAGCCGAGCTGGGCGCGATCGCCGCGCGCGGGTTCCAGGTGGTGATCAACCTGGCGCTGGCGACGTCGCCGGGCGCGCTGCCCGACGAGGCGGCGTCGGTCGCGCGTCACGGCATGGAGTACGTGCACATTCCGATCGACTTCAACGCGCCCGAGATCCCGGCGGCGCTCCGGTTCTTCGCGGCACTGCGCGCGCACCGCGGGCGGCGTCTCTTCGTTCATTGCGCGGCCAACAAGCGCGTCTCCGCGCTCATCTACGCGTACCGCATCTTCGAGGGTGAGCCCGGCCCCGCGACGGCCGCGCGCGATCTCGCGCGCCGCTGGGAGCCGGACGAGATCTGGCGCCGCTACATCGACGACACCGTGGCGGCCGCGCGTGCCGCCGCCGGCGCGCGTCTGAATGTGCAGTCGGCGACGACATGGGAGCCGATCGTCGGCTACGCGCGCGCCGTGCGCATCGGCAACCACGTGCACGTCTCGGGCACGACCGCGACCGACGACAGCGGCCAGATCGTCGGCATCGGCGATCCTTACGCGCAGGCGGTGCAAGCGCTGAAGAACATCCGCTCGGCGCTCACGCTGGCGGGCGCGCGCATGGAAGACGTGGTGCGGACGCGCATGTTCGTGGTCGACATCACGCGCTGGACGGAGATCGGCCGCGCGCATGGCGAGTTCTTCGCGAACATCCGCCCCGTCACCAGCATGATCGAGGTGAAGGGCCTCATCTCGCCCGAGATCCTCGTCGAGATCGAGGCCGAGGCGATCGTGACGGATGGCCCGTCGTAGCCGCCGGGCGTCCGTCGTCGTGTGCCCGTCGTAACGAACGTCAACAATCGACTCGGGTCGCTGGCGGCGAGCTCTGAAACATGCGACCGTGAACGCGTGCGCTCCATCGCTCATGGGTGGCTTCTCGTGGCAGCTGTGCTGGCGAGCGCGCTCGGTTGCAGCGGCGGGAGCACCCCGGATGCCGGCACGTCGGTGGACGCGACGCCCATCGCCGATCCGCTCGAGTTCTGCCGCGTGTCCGCTGATGCGATCTGCACGCGCGCGTATCAATGCGTGCCGACCGCGATGCAGGACTCCAGCTTCACCGATATTTACTACGGCTCCGTGACGGACTGCATGACGATGACCGAAGCGGGCTGCGTCGATCCCGCCACCAATTGCCCCAACTATGACCCCACAAGGGGCGGCGTCTGCGTGGCGCAACTGAACAGCAGCTCCTGCGCGGATCTCCTGTTCGGCAACGCGATCTTTCCACCCGAGAGCTGCCTCAGCGCCTGCGGCAAGTAGTTCGCGTATCATCCGCCCATGATCGCGCGGGCGGCTGCCATCGCATCGACGCGCGCCGCGCGGGCGCTGCTGGTGGCGGCGTTCGGGGCGTTCGCGGCCGGCCTGGTCGCCGGCTGCCGCCATCCGGTGGCGCCGGGCGCCGCGCCGATCCTCGTCGACGCCGGCGACGGCACGGCGCTACCGCGCAGCGAATCGCTGTCGCTCGTCGCCGGCGGTGTCGCCCGTCACCTGATCGTGCACCTGCCGGGCGGCGCCGCGACGACGCCGCGGCCCCTGGTGCTGAACCTGCACGGCTCGGGCGGAGATGCCGCGCAGCAAGAGGCATTCGCCGGCATGGACTCCGTCGCCGAGGCCAACCAGTTCATCGTCGCGTACCCGGAGGGCGCGATCGCGCTCGGCGGCGGGTTCGCCTGGAACGTGCCGGGCCAGCCGCTGCTGGGCGGCGGCGCGCTGCCGACCGACGCCGCCGACGATGTCGCGTTCTTCGCGCAGGCGATCGCGTTCCTGCAGCAACGCTACGCCATCGACCCGCACCGGATCTTCGTGACCGGCATGTCGGGCGGCGCCCGCATGACCAGCCAACTCGGCTGCGATCTCGCCACCACCGTCGCCGCGATCGCGCCCGTCGCCGGGCTGCGCTTCCCCTCACCTTGCAACGGCACGCGCGCGGTGCCGGTCGTCGCGTTCCACGGCACGGCCGACACCGTCAACCCCTACGACGGCGGCGGCCAGCCGTACTGGACGTACAGCGTGCCCAGCGCCGAGGCACAATGGGGCGCGCACGACGGCTGCGACTCCAGTCCCGCGACGTCGCCCGCGGCCGCGAACGTCACGCTGACCGCCTACGGCGACTGCACGGGCGGCGCCGCGGTCGCGCTCTACACCGTCGACGGCGCCGGCCACGAATGGCCGGGCGCTCCCGGTCAAACGCCACTCATCAACGCGAGCGCGACCATGTGGTCGTTCTTCAATTTACATCCGAAACCCTGAGAGGGTTCCGGACCTCCGTCCCACCCGCTACCGCGAGGGCGACGCGCCGTCTCGAGAGCTGCTCAGGCGCTGATCAGCCGCAGCTGGCGCAGGCGCGCCGGCTGTTCGTCGGCGATCGGGTAGCGGCCGGAGAAGCAGGCGTCGCAGAAACCCTCGGAACCGACCGGGCCCGTCTGCAAGATCGGCAGACCCTTGCGCGGGCCGTCCGCCGCGCCCACCCCGGGACGCCAGCCCTCGACCGACTGGTAGAGCCCATCCAGCGACAGGTACCCGAGCGAGTCGGCGCCGACGAAGTCGCGGATCTCGTCGATGCTGTGGTTCGCGCCGATCAGCTCCTCGCTGGTCGGCGTGTCGATGCCGTAGCGGCACGGGCCGATCGTCGGCGGCGAGCTGATGCGCAGGTGGACCTCGCGCGCGCCCGCCGAGCGGATCATCCCCACGATCTTGCGCGAGGTCGTGCCGCGCACGATCGAATCGTCGACGACCACCACGCGGTTGCCCTTGAGCACCTCGCGGACCGGGCTCAGCTTCAGCTTCACGCCGAAGTGGCGGATCTGCTGCGACGGCTCGATGAACGTGCGGCCCATGAAGTGCGACCGCATCAGGCCCTGGTCATAGGAGATGCCGCTCTCGCGCGCGTAGCCGATGGCCGCCGCCATGCCCGAGTCGGGCACCGGAATGACGACGTCGGCATCGACCGCATGCTCGAGGGCCAGGCGGCGCCCCATGCGCTCTCGCGCGCGGTAGACCGATCGCCCGTCGATCGTCGAGTCGGGCCGCGCGAAGTAGATCCATTCGAAGACGCAGCGGTGCCCCGGCTGCGGGGCGAACGGACGCACGCTCTGCACGCCTGATTCATTGATGATCACCATCTCGCCGGGCTCGAGGTCGCGCACATATTCGGCGCCGATGAGCTCGAACGCGCAGGTCTCGGACGACACGACCCACACGTCACTGTCCTTGGCTCGGGCTTTACCGAGCGCCAGCGGGCGAAAGCCCATCGGATCGCGCACCGCGACCAGCGTGTCCTCCGAGAGGAACACCAGCGAATAGGCGCCGCGCACCTGGCGAAGCGCGTCGGCGGCGCGGGCCGGCAGCGCGGTCTCGCGCGACTTCGCGATCAGATGCACGATGACCTCGGTGTCGGACGTCGTCTGGAAGATCGACCCTTCGGCCTCGAGACGCTCGCGCAGCTCGACCGCGTTGACCAGGTTGCCGTTGTGCCCGACCGCCACCGAGCCGCCCGCGTAGTCGACCGCGATCGGTTGGGCATTCTTCAGGGTGGAATCACCGGCCGTCGAATAGCGCACGTGGCCGATGGCCGCGAAGCCGCCCAGGTGGGCGAGCCGGTCGGCGGTGAAGATGTCGCCGACGTGACCCATTTCGCGAATCCAGCGCAGCTTCTCACCGTCGGTCGAGACGATGCCCGCTGACTCCTGACCGCGGTGCTGCAGGGCGTGGAGGCCCAGGTAGGCTAAGTTGGCGGCTTCGGAGTGACCATAAATTCCTACGACCCCGCACATTTTGGTGCGAAGGCTAGCACAACACCTGAGCGCGACGACCAGAATGTGGGACAGGGCGCACGGCCGCAGATCGGCAGGCAGATCCGGAGGCGGTCCCGGCAGGATCTCCGGCGCAGGATGTGCGAGAAAATGCGCCTCAGGTCGCCTGAGATCCTCGCTCGGGAATAACCGCGACGGTCGCCGCATTGAATGGTGCGCCGATTTTCGGGCATACTGCGCGCCGACAAATCCATGCGAGGCCCCCCTTTGCCATGATTGAAGTCAAAGATCTGACCAAGTACTACGGCGAACATGCCGCGATTCGCGACCTGACGTTCAGCATCGACCGCGGCGAAGTCATCGGGTTTCTCGGGCTCAACGGAGCGGGAAAATCGACGACGCTCAAGATCCTGGGCTGCGTGCTGCTGCCGACCGCCGGCGACGTGCGCGTCGACGGAATCGACATCGCCAAGGCGCCCCACGAGATCCGCCGCCGCATCGGCTTCTTGCCGGACTCGCCGCCGCTCTACAACGAGATGACGGTGGGGCGCTACCTCAGCTTCGCGGCCCAGCTGCGCGGCGTCCCCGCCGGCGAGACCGCGACGCGCGTGTCGGAGGCGGAGGAGAAGACCGCCACGCGCCACGTCCACGACGAGCTCATCAGCAGCCTGTCGCACGGGTTCCGCCAGCGCGTCGGCGTCGCACAGGCGCTGGTGCACAACCCCAAGCTCCTGATCCTCGACGAGCCGACCAGCGGCCTCGATCCGCTGCAGATCATCGAGATGCGCTCGCTCATCCGCAACCTGCGCGGCGCGCACACGATTTTATTGTCCAGCCACATCCTGTCGGAGATCAGCCAGACCTGCGACCGCCTGCTCGTGATCCAATCGGGCGAGATCGTCGCCCAGGGCACCGAGCAGGAGCTGGCGTTGCGCATGGGCGCGGGCGGGGTCGTCGAGGTCGAGGTCGCGAGCGCCGCCGGCCGGCGCGTCGTCGATCTCGCGGCCTCGGTGCCGGGCGTCACCGGCGCCACCATCGTGCGCGAGTCCGACGGCGTCGTGCTGGTGCGCATGCAAGCGGCCGCCGACGTGCGGCCCAAGATCGCGCGCGTGCTGGTCAACGGCGGGCTCGACCTGCTGCGCATCGACCGCGGCGCCGCCCAGCTGGAATCGATCTTCCTTCAGCTCACCAAGACCCACACCGGGGGGCTTCCGCAATGAGATCCACCTTTCTGATCATGCGCCGCGAGCTGGCGGCGTACCTGCGATCGATGACCGGCTACATCATCGCCGCGGCGGTTCTGGTCGTCGACGGGCTCCTGTTCAACGCCTTCGCGCTCGGCGGCGGCGAAAAGCTGTCATCGGAAGTCTTGAGCCTGTTCTTCTACTTCTCGAGCGGCACCACCATCATCGCCAGCGTCTTCATCTCGATGCGCCTGTTCGCCGAAGAGCGCCAGACCGGAACGCTGGTGCTGCTGACGTCGTCTCCGGTGCACGACTGGGAGATCGTGATCGGCAAGTTCCTCTCGGCGCTGATCTTCCTGTCGCTGCTCACGGCGGCGACGGTGTTCATGCCGCTGCTGATCTTCGTCAACGGCAAGATTTCGCTCGGCCACATGGCGGCCGGCTACCTGGGCCTGTTCCTGCTCGGGAGCGCCACGCTGGCCATCGGCACGTTCGGGTCGGCGCTGGCGCGCACGCAGGTGCTGGCAGCGATCTTCTCGGGCTGCATCGTGGTGGCGATGATCGTCGCCTGGATGCTGGCCAAGGTCACCGAGGCGCCGCTCAACGACATGTTCACGGCGCTGGCGCTGCACGGCCGCCACTTCCCGCCTTTCCAGGCGGGCGCGGTCCACCTGCGCGACATCGGCTACTACTTGATGGTCACCTACGTCGCCCTGTTCAGCGCGACGCGAGTCATGGAGGCACGGCGATGGCGATGACACAATCCTCGAGCGCCGGTCGCCTGGGCGGCAGCGCACGCTGGTCGGCGGTCTACGCCGTCGGCATGCTCTCGGTCTTCATCGGCGAACGCGCCATCGGCACCGGCACGCCGCGCATGGTGATGACCATCCTCGGCCTGCTGCTGGTGATCGCGTCGATGATCGGGCGCATCGTGCGCGCGAACAAGGCCAATCCAGACCGGCGCCAGGTCGAGCGCTCGCTGCTGGGGCTGTACGCGATCGGGCTGCTCTCGCTGATCGTGTACTTCGTCCAATCGGACGTGCCGACCCTGCGCGGAGGCAAGCCACTCGAGCACAGCTGGCCAAAGCTGGCGACGGCGCTGACCGCGCTCTGGCCGGTCATCTGGATCACGTCGGCCTGGCCGATCGCGCTCGTCGAGATGGCCTACGCCAACATGGCGCGGGCGCCGCACCTCGAGGTCCGGCGCATCCGCGACGCGCTGCTGTCGGGCCTGGGCATCGCCTTCGCGCTGATCTTCGCGTTCAGCATCGCCTGGGTCACGTCGGAGCGGGACAAGAAGGTCGACCTGGCCTACTTCCGGACGACCCGGCCCGGCGAGTCGACGCGCAAGATCGTGCGCGCGCTCGACCAGCCGCTCGAGGTCGCGACCTTCTTCCCCGCGGGGAACGAAGTGCGCGAGGAGATAGCGAACTACTTCACCGACCTGGCCAAGGAATCGAGCCAGCTGACGTTTCATCAATACGACTACGACATCGACCCGCAGAAGGCGCACGAGCTGACGGTCACCACCAACGGCACCGTCGTGGTCGCGCGCAACGGCCGCAAGGAGATGATCCAGGTCCCGGTGCAGTTCGAGACGGCGCGCAACGCGCTCAAGACGCTGGACAAGGAAGTGCAGCAGCGCCTGCTCACGGTGGTGAAACCGAAGCGCGTGGTGCTGTTCACGCAGGGCCACAACGAGCGCTGGTTCGAGCACGGCAGCAGCGACACCGACCAGCGGCCGGGCATGCGCGACCTGCGCGAGGTCATGCGCGACCAGGGGTACGAGGTGCGCTCGTTCGGCGCCGCCGACGGCCTGATGACCGACGTGCCCAAGGACGCGACGCTGGTGATGATCATCGGCCCGCAGAAGCCGTTCGAGGCCGAGGAGATCAGCACGCTGGCGCGCTTCTTCGACAGCGGCGGCAAGCTGTTCATCGCGCTCGACCCCGATAGCGGCGTCGATCTGCACGAGCTGCTCGGACCGCTGGGCGTGAAGATGCACATGATCCTGCTCGCCAACGAGCAGGCGTTCGCGCGCCGCACGCACCAGGACTCGGACCACGACAACATCGTGACCGCGAGCTTCTCGTCGCACCCGTCGATGTCGACGTTGCTCAAGCTGGGGTCGCGCGCGCCCCTGGTGCTGCCCGGCGCGGGCTGGGTCGAGTCGCTCAAGACCAAGCCGAATGGGGTCGCCCTCGACACGCCGCTGCGCGCGCAGCCGTCGACGTTCGAAGACAAGAACGGCAACTTCAAGAAGGATCAGGGCGAGGAGCAGCGCGCGTTCGAGCTCGCCGCGGCCGTGACCAAGGGCGCGGGCCGCATGTTCGTGATCGGCGACTCCGACTTCGTCTCGGACGCTGCCATCCGCGTCGCGGGCAACGGCCTGCTCGCGCTCGACACCGTTCGCTGGCTCGCGGGCGACGAGGCCTACACGGGCCAGACCAACGTCGAGACCGACGCGCCGATCACCCACACGCGCAAGCAGGACGTCGTCTGGTTCTACTCGTCGATCTTCCTGATGCCCGTGCTGGTGATCCTGCTCGGCCTCTTCGTCACGCGCCGCCGGCGCCGGCTGAAGAAGGCCGTCGTGCCGATCGTTTCCAGCCCGTCCAACCAAGGAGTCGCGTCGTGACCGGCAAAGCCACAGCATTGCAGGGAGGCCTGGCCGCGCTGGGCCTCATCACCGCCCACCTGACCTGGCAGCGCGAGCCGGAGCGCGCGCCCGGCGAGGTGACCGTGATCGACGCGGGCAAGAACGAGCTCGGCAAGGTGCACTTCGAGGACGAGACCTCGTCCATCGATCTACAGCGCAAGAGCGAGGGCGGCGAGACCGCCGTCTGGTTGCACCTCGTCGAGAAGCCCAAGACGCCGCCGCCGCCGAAAAACGCCAAGAAGGATGCCAAGGCGGACGCCACGAATACCTCGGAACCGCCGGAACCGTCGGAGCCGCCGCCGCCGCCGACGCCACCGGCGAACCCGCCGCGCGACCTGCGCGGCAGCGACGTCGCGACCAAGCTGCTCGATCAGCTGGCGCCGCTGCGCTCGCCGCGCGCGTTCGGCATCCTCGATCCGGCAAAGCTCAAGGAGCTGGGCCTCGAGGGCTCGAAGCGAAAGCTCACGATCACCGCCAAGGGCGACACGCGCGAGTACACGATCGGCCAGCCGCAGGGTAACGGCATCCTCGAGGCGTTCATGCGCGACGACCGCGACGGGCGCGTCTACCTGATGCCGCACGGCGTGCTCGGCGATCTGATGGCGTCGACCCGCCTGGTCGACAAGAAGCTGCACGGTTTCGAGCCCACCGAGTTCGATCGGATGGTGCTCACCATCGGCGGCAAGAGCCGCGAGCTGGTGCAGACCCACCGCGAGAGCATCCAGGCGGCGCAACTGGCGGCGCCGAAGACGCCCGACAAGCCCGACCAGATGGCCAAGAACTGGCACGACCTGCTCTGGCGGTCGTTCGCCATGGACGTGCTCGGTCAGGGCGAGGTTCCGAAGGAAGGCGCACCGACGCCGGTCGGGAAGGTCGAGTACTTCGACGGCAAGAAGTCGCTCGGGTACATCGAGCTCGCCAAGGCGCCCGAGACCTCGGTCCAGCAGACCGACCCCGCCGGCAACCGGACGACGCTGTACGCACGCACGGAGCGCACGGCGGGCTGGGTCAAGCTGCACGTCAACGCCTCGCTGACCGCCGACGCCGAAAAGATCGTCGCCAACGGCTCGTAGTTTCTGCAGTGGGGGATCTCCGGTACGGGGTGAGGAGGTCCGCCGGAAATCAAGGACCTGGCCGACGCCGGCCTGCCGCCGGGCCCAGCTTCGTGACGTGCGCCGGGGCGCCGCCCCCGGCGTGCGCGCGGCCCATTGTGTTGACGGCCCGCGCGCGTGAGGGAACAATCGGTCCGTGAAGAGGTTCTGGGGGCTGATCGCGGCGGCCGGCCTCCTCGGGCTTGCCGCGGCGGGAACGAACGCCATCGACGCGGGCCGCGCGCGCGCCGTGCGCGAGGATGCGCAGCGCGCCGCCGAAGCCGCCGGCCTGCGCGCCAGCGACGGCCTCGGCGCCCGCGTCGCCGAGCTGAAGCTCAAGGTCCAGAACGCTGCCGCCAACCCGCGCCTGGCCGCCGCGCTGCAGGGCAACGTCGACGCGGCCACGCTACAAGACCTGTTTCGCAACGAGGTCTGGTGGCAGCCGTTCCGCGACGAGTTCAAGGTCTACGCGATCGCGCTCGATGGCGAGAAGCTCGACGTGCTGGAAGGGATGCAGGCCGCCGAGTTCGGGGGCGAGGCGCTGGTGCGCGCGGCCCGCGCGCGCCGCGAGCCGATCGCCGAGATCGTGATGGGCAAGGGCTGGCCCTATGCAGCCGCCGCCACCCTCGCCCCGGTCCCCGAGCGCGCGATCGCGCCGGTGCTGGTGCTGGCCAAGCCGATCGACGAGGCCGCGGTGCGCTCGCTGGCCGAGAAGGCGCGCGGCGCGGTGCTGCTCAGCGACGGCAAGGCGCCGGTGCTGGAGAGCGGCGACGACTCCGAGCGCGAACGCTTGCGCCGGGCGGTCGGCTCCGAGGGCAAGGGCCCGCTGTTCCTGGCGCCGGACGGCAGCTGGGCGGCGGTCGTGAGCCGGCTTGCGCCCGGCCTGTGGATGTGGAGCTTCGGCGCCGCCGCGCCCGACGCCGCCAGCGCCGGCTCCACGGCCCGTTATGCCATCTGGGGCGCCTGCGCGCTCGCGGCGGCGCTCGCCCTCTTCTTCACCTGGGGCCTCCGGCGCACGCCCGCGCCGGGGAGCGCCACCGATCCGCGCCTGACCGTCGGCAACACCGTGCCGGGGCTCGGTGGCGAGCTGCCGGCCACTCCGGCGCGCGGGACGACCAGCGGCGCCGGCGTCGTCACGGGCGGCACCACCGCCGGGCTCGGCGACGCCGCGACCGCGTTGCACACTGGCGCTCGGCCGACGGCAGGCGGGGCTCCCACTGGCGAAGGCGCGGCCACCTTCGGGCGCTACACGTTGCTGGATCGGCTGGGCGCGGGCGGCATGGCCGAGGTCTACACGGCCGTGACCTTCGGCGCCGAGGGTTTCCGCCGCACGTTCGTGGTCAAGCGCCTGCGCGCCGAGCTGGCGCGCGACGCGACGGTCGTGGCGCAGTTCATCGACGAGGCGAAGCTCGGCTCGACGCTGGTCCACTCGAACATCATCCCGGTGTTCGACTTCGGCAAGGTCGGCGATGAATACTTCCTGGCGCAGGAGTACATCCTCGGCCGCGACATGGGCCGCATCGCCGCGCGCATGGTCGAACGCCACGGCACCGCGCTGCCCTACACCGTGGTGCTGCACGTCGCGCACGAAACGCTGAAGGCGCTCGAGTACGCGCACACCAAGCTCGGTGACCACGGCAACCCCCTCGGCATCGTCCACCGCGACGTCTCGCCCAACAACGTGCTGGTGTCGGCACGCGGCGAGGTCAAGCTGTTCGACTTCGGCATCGTCAAGGCCGAGGGCCGCGTCAGCAAGACCCAGCAGGGCGTGGTCAAAGGTAACGTCAGCTTCATGTCGCCCGAGCAGGCGCGCGGTGCCGATGTCGACGCGCGCGCCGATCTGTTCTCGATGGGGCTGGTGATCTTTTACTGCCTGACCGGCGAGGTGCTCTATCGCGGCAACACCACTTACGAGCTCCTGGTGCGCGCCGCGACCGGACCCGACGTCGGCGAGCAGGCGCGCATCGCCGCGCTGCCGGCGCCGTGCGCGGAGATCGTCGCCAAGGCGCTGCAGGTCGACCCCGCGACGCGCTACCAGACCGCCGGCGAGTTCGCGACGGCGCTGCTGCCGCACATCACCGGCGCAGCGGCGCAGGTGTCACGCCTGATGCACGAGCTGTTCGACGAGGAGCTGAAGGAGGAAGCGGCGCACTTCGCGGCTGCGGCCCCCGCGGGGGATCCGTCCGCCCCGGCCAGCGCGCCGGCGGGGACGGGGACGCAGGCGATGATCTCGCGCCGTTCGTGAACGGCGGGCGATGCTGATCCTCCACCTGGAATCTCCCAACCGCGGGCAGCAAGGGGACCACGTCTACCGCACGCGCCAGCCGTGCCGCGCGCTCGGCGAGCTCGAGGGCGTCACCGTGGTCAGCGGCTCGCTGCTCACGCCGGCGGTGCACGCGCTCTTCGACGACGCCGAGGTGCTGGTGCTGTGTGACGTCGTCGACGCCGACTTCCTGCCCATCATCGAGGCGCGGCGGCGACGGCGGCGGCTGACGGCCTACGAGATCAACGATCATTTCCTGGCGCCGCAGCCGTGGAACCCGACGGCGTACCTGGCGGCGAACCTGATCTCGCGCAGCCTGTCGTCGCAGCTGGCGCGGCAGGCTGATTGCCTGCAGCTGACTGTCGAGGCCCTCGCACAGCGCTTCGGCCACCTGAACGCGCGGCGCGCGGTGTTCGCGAACCAGCTGTGGGATCCGCCCGCGACCTCCGCGCCGAGCGCTGCGGCGAACGGCCGCGTGCGCATCGGCTGGGGCGGCTCGCTCGGGCACCGCGAAGACATCAAGTGGGTCATCCCGGTGCTGCGCGGAACGCTTTTGCGCCACCCCGAGGTCACGCTCGCGATCATGGGCGACTCGTCGCTGCGCGATCTCTTCGCCTGGGTGCCGCCGCGGCAGTTCGAGTTCACCTTTGGCGGCAGCATCGACGCTTACCGCGCGTTCGTGAGCGGGTTGCAGATCGGCCTTGGCCCGCTGCTGCCGACCGAGTTCAACCGCTGCCGCTCCGACGTGAAGTTCCTGGAGTACACGGCGGGCGGCGCGCTGGCGATCTGCTCGGCGCTCGAACCGTACACGGCGACGATCCGCGACGGCGAGAACGGGTTTCTGTTCCGCGACCTCGGTGAGCTGGACGCCGCGATCGAGCGCGCGCTCGCGCAGCCCGACGAGCGCGCGGCGATCGTGCAGCGCGCGGCGCAGGAGCTCGCGGCCGGACGGATCGAGCGCGAGCACGCGCGCGACCGGCTCGGATTCTACCTGTCGATGGCGGCGTCGCTGGCCTTCGACCGCGGCGGGCGCAACCTGACGCCGGTCGAAGGCGCGCTGGCAGCGCCGCAGCCGGGCGCGCGCACGTTCGAGGGATCGCGCTACTGCGCGTTCGGTGAAGGCGAGGTCGAGCGGCTGCTGTACGAGGGACTGGTCCTGCAACAGGCCGGGAGCACCGACGAGGCGCGGCGCCGCTTCGCGGAGGCTACGCGGCTCGCGCCCGACTTCTACCTCGCGCATCTTTTTCTCGCCGGCGTCGAAGCCGACGGCGAACGCGCTCTGCGCGGGCTGCGCCGCGCCGAGGATCTGAGCCCGCGTTCTTGCAACGTCGCGTTCCAGATCGGTGCGCATCTGCAGTCGCGCGGCGATCTGTCGGGGGCGGTGACGGCGTTCGAACGCTGCCGGCAGATCGCGCCGAGCCTCGGCGCCGCGCAGTGCCGCCTGGCGGAGATGGCCGAGGCGCAAGGACGGCTCGAGGAGGCGTGCGAGCTGTACGAGGACGCCGCGCTCCGCAACAGCTCGTTCGCGCTGCCGGTCGCGCGCCTCGCGTTGGTTGCGATCGGCAACCAGCAGTTCGAGAAAGCGGTCAGCCTGCTCGAGCGAAGCCTCCAGCACGACGCCGAGCTCTGGCTGACGAACATGCTGATCGGGCGCGGGTACATCGAGCTCAAGCACTTTCGCCAGGCGCGCATTCACTTGATGAGGGCGCTCGACACCGCCCCGGAGCGCGCTCCAGTGCTGGCGCAGCTCGCGAAGGCGGAGCTCGGCCTCGGCAACGTCGAGGCCGCGAGAAGCGCCCTGGCGGAGCTCAAGAGCCTCTAGGCGCGCCAGAAATTTGGCGCCGCCAACCTTCTGACGCGCGCGCGGGCGCAAGTATCGCGCGCGCGGGCAACTTCTCTCTGGCACCTCGCTTGCTTTGCTCTTGCGCCACGCAAAGGAAGGACACACTGATGGCGATGACCGAAGAACGTACCCGCGCCTACAAGCAGAGCTTCGTGCCGGTTCAGCGACTGCTCGATGCTGGGCGGTTTCCCGACGCCGTCGTCGAGCTCGAGCGGCTGACCGCCGCGAACACTGAATGCGCCGAAGCGCACAACGACCTGGCGGTGCTTTATCACGCCGCCGGCCGCCTGGTCGACGCCGACCGTGAAAGCCGCCGCGCGCTGGAGCTGGATCCCTTCCACACCGATATTCGCGAGAATCGCAACGCGATCGCGACCGCGATCGGAAAACCGCCTGCTGCGCTGGCCCTGAGCCCGACCTCGGCCGCGCCCGCCGCGCCGATCGCCGCGCCCTTCCCATCCGCCGCGCGCACCGTGATACTACCGCCGACGACCTCGGCGCTCCTCGGCGCGCCGCTCTACAGCGAGGTGCTTCGCACGGCCGAGGCGCTGCTCGCGTCAGGCCAGCTCGACGCCGCTGTCGCCGAGATCGAGCGCTTCGTCGACAAGCAACCGGCGACCGCCGAGGCCTGGAATGACCTCGGCGTCCTGCACCGCGATGCCGGCCGGCTCACGGCCGCAAAGGCGGCGCTGGTGGTGGCGCTGACCATCGAGCCCACCAACCGCCAAGCCGGGCACAACCTGACGCGCGTCCTCCTCGAGACAGGCACACCGGGCGAGGCGCTGCGGACCCTCGAGCCGTTCCTGACGCGCGCACCGCGCGACGCCGAGGCGCTGGCGCTGGCGGGCGACATCAGCCTTGCCCTGCACCGGAACGACGACGCCGGGGCGTTCTATCGCGCGGCGCTGGGCGTGGATCCGTCGAATGTCGAGGTTGCGGTCAAGCTCGCCAACGCTGCCGCGTCGCCAGCCGGGGCCCCGGCCCCGATGCCGGCGCCGATGCCGACGTGGGTTCCGCCCACGCCGATCACTGCCGCGCCCGTCTGGCAAGCACCGACGGCGATCCCCCTGCCTGCGGCCGCCGCGACCGAGGCCTATCTGTCGCGGGCGACGGCCGCGGTCGCCGCCGCGCTGCCCGACACCGTGCGCGCGCTCGAGTACGACCCGCGCGTCCGGCTGGTCACGCCCGACGAGACCTACGACACCGTGACCTGCAAGACCCCACTGGATCGATTGCCCGATCCCCTCGCCGCGCTCACGGAGATGGCGCGCGTGCTGAAGCCGGGCGGAAAGATGTGGATCGAGCTCGGCGGCCCACTCGAGGTTATCAAGCACAGCCCGCCGACGATTCCTGCCAACGGCGCGGTGATCGATCTGCTGCCCGCCTTCCGCGCTCGCTGAATCGCGGCCGCGGAGGCCCGGCGCGGTCTGCGGTATCATGCGCCGCATCCTCGCCATGTCGCTCCGTTCGCGATCTCATCTGTCGCTGTTGCTTCCGGTCTCGCTCGCGCTGGCCGCGCTGCTGCTGGCGCCTGCGCGCGCTGGCGCGAATCCCTACAACGTCTCCGAGATCCCCAAGCTCATCAAGGATCGCGAGGCGCGCAGGCTGCACGGCGCCGGCATCCACAGCACCGACGACTTGCTTCGCCATGCGGCGGACGCGGGTCAGCGGAAGCAGCTGGCGAAGCAGACCGGCCTCGGCGGCGCACGCGTGGATCAACTCGCGCGCTGCGCTGATCTCCTGCGCCTCAGCGACATCGGTCCCGAGTTCGTGATGCTGCTCGACGCGGCGGGCGTGAGGTCGGTCCCGGATCTCGCGACGACGGATCCAGCGGCGCTCGCCAAGAAGGTCGCGGCCATCAACAAGTCGCGCCGCATCGCCAACCCCGCGCCCAGCGCGGCGCAGGTTCGCGGGTGGGTGACCCAGGCGGGCAAGCTGCCCGCGGTGCTCGCGAAGCGCTGACGGGCGCGCGCGGGCGGCACCCGCGTGGCTCAGGGACCGACCAGGCCCGACACGGGCGGCGCGACCGGCGACGGTGGCGCGGCCATCGCGCGGATCGCGGCCAGATCGCGACACGCCTCGAGGCATTCGGGGTAGCTCTCGACGAAGACCGCCAGCTGCTCGGCGGCGTGCGCGGCCTGCCCACCGACGATCAGCGTGCGCAGCCCGGGGATCAGGCTCTGGTAGAGCGCCTGTAGCGCGCGCGGCGCGCGCGCGATCTCGCGCTGGTAGCGGCGGCGAAGGAGCTGCTCGGTGTCGGCGAAGGTGCGCTGGCGCAGCGTGGTGACGCTGGAGCCGTCCGTGCGCACGGTGAATCGGCAGGTGACGCGCGGCACGTGCACGAACGCGTAACGACGCGAGAGCCGAATCCAGAGATCCCAGTCCTCGAGCACCGGCAAGGTCTCGTCGAAGAGATCGCCGCCCGCGCCCGCGACCGCTTCGGCGCAGGCGCGCTCGTGCAGCACGCAGAGCATCGGGATGTAGTTGGTGAGCAGCAGCGCGTCGGGATCGAAGTCGCTGGAATACGGCACGTCGCAGGCGAGCACGGCGCCGCCAGCGCCGACCTTGGCGCGCTCGGCGTCACTGTAGGCGACGGCGTGGCGGCCGTCGGCGAGCGCGTCCATCAACGTCGCCAGGTGTTCGGGATGGAACGTATCGTCATCGTCGAGGTAGGCGATGTACCGGCCGCGAGCCGCGCGCAGGCCAGCGTTGCGCGCGCCGCTGTGCCCGCGGCGCTGCGCGTTCTCGACGTAGCGGATCGGATGGCGTGGCGGATGGGTCCCGCCGAGCCGCGCGATCAGCTCGGCCACCGGCCGCCCGCCGTCGTTGACGACGACGATCTCGAAGTCCTGAAAGGTCTGCGCGAGGATGCTGCGCAACGCGACCTCCAACATCTGAGGCCGATCGATGGTGGGAACAATCACCGAGACCGCGGGCGCGGCGGGCGCGACCTCCGCGACCGTCGACGCGGGCGAGCGTCGTGACGCCGGCGGCTCGAGCTCGGCGAGCACCAGGCCGCACGCCAATGCCTCGCGGCGGTGGAAGACGTCGCGCGCGCCGCCGCACGACAGGAACGCAACGGCGCAGGTGTAGAGCGATCCGCGCCGCGCCGGAGGGAGCGGCGTCGCGTCGACGAGCACGTCGGCGGCGCGTTCCTCGGGCAACCCCAGCTCGCGCAGGAGCCCACGCACCAGATCGACGGCCTGCGCCGCGCCCTCGGGCGTGGGCGGCTCGACGCGCACCACCAGCGCCACCGGATCGCTCGCGGTGAAGGTCTGGAAGAAACGCGTGAGCGGCGCGCGCCAGGGCTCGGCCACCGCCGCCGCCGCGCCCGAAACGCGCGGCACCAACCCGACGCCGGCGCGCGCGCCGCGAAAGTCGGGGATGCAGAGCACGCGCACCGGCTTGTCGGTCGCCAGCGGCAGCGGTGTCGCGCGCGCGTGGAAGATCTCGCGGTAGTCGACCGGCACTCGATCGGTCGCCGGATCGAACGGCGCCGCCCGCGCCAGCTCCGCCAGCGCATCCGGGCCGTGCCGGTGCGGCGGATGGTGCCACTTGTGGCAGAAGATCCGCCAGTTCTCGTCGACCAGCGCGCGCGCATCGAGATCCAGCGAACGGAACGTGGCGCTGCCGTGGTGATGGATGAAGACGTCGTAGGCGATGGCGATCTGATGGCCGGCGCGCAGGATGCGCACGCACAGGTCGTCGTCCTCGCAGTTGCCAAAGCCGAACGCGGTGTCGAAGCCGCCGATCTCGTCGACGAGCGCGCGGCGCATCACCATGCATAGCCCGACGATGCGCGGCACCAGCGCGAATTCGCCAGCGTGCTCCAGCGCCCACTGGCGCGCGAAGCGATTCACCTCGGCGAGGCCGCGGTAGGTGGCGGTGCCGACCAGCTGCGCGCCGCTGGTGGCATTGGTGGTCGGACCAACGACCGCGATCGCCGGGTCCATCTCCAGCAGCGCCAGCTGGCGCGAGAGCCAGCCCGGCGTCACCACGACGTCGTTGTTGAGCAGCACCAGGTACGCGCCGCTCGACGCCGCGATACCTTGATTGCAACCGAAGGCGAACCCTTCGTTGCGCTCATTGCGCACGTAGACGACGCGCCGGCCCGCCGCCGACAGCTCGCGTGCCGTGCCGGCGACGTCGTCGGACGATCCGTTGTCGACCAGCACCAGCTCCAGCGCGCCGGGCGTCGAGGCGTAGATCGAATCGATGCACGCGCGCGTCAGCGCCAGGTTGTCGCGCACCAGGATCACGATGCTGACCAGCGCCGCCGGCGGCGCTGCGCCTTGCAATTCGAGATAGCGCGCGCGGTCCGGTCCGTGGTGGTCGCCGCCAAGCGGATTGAGCCGGCGCACCGACGCGTCGCTGGCGGCCGACAGCTGCCGGCCGCCACGCGCCAGGTGGTCGGCGAGCGCCGTTGGTGGATCGCCGAACAACAGGTCGGGAACGGCCGCAAGCTCCGCCATGAGGGCGCGCGCGGCGACCAAACAACCGCTCGCGGGGACGCGCACCGGGCGCGGGCGCGCGGTGACCAGCTTCTCGAGCACCGACGCGCCCGGTGGGGGATAACCGGGCGGGGGCGCGTAGAGCGGCGCCGACCCGTCGCCCCGGCCCGCCAGCGCCGCCGAGAGCACCCCGAGCACGGGGTCGCGCTCGAGATGGCCGACCAGCTTGTCGAGCCATCCCGCGCCGACCCGAACGTTGGGCGCGAGCAGGGCCACGAAGTCGCACGTCGCCGCGCCGACGCCGAGCCGCGCGGCCGCGGCGAATCCCACCGCGGTCTCCGACGACACGAGGCGCGTCCGAGCCGCGTGCGCCTGCGCGAACGCGCGCAAGAACTGGGCGGTGGCGCCGCGCGATCCGTCGTCCACCAGGATCAGCTCGTCGCTGGGCCCCAGCGTGCAACGCAGGTTCTCCAGGCACGGTGCGATCGTGCCGAGCGCGTCGTCGACCACGACGACGACGCTGGCCGGCGTGCGCCCGGCGCGCGACGGCGCCTGCGCCGCCTGGCGCCGGTAGTCGAGATCGAACCAGGCGCGCGGCAGGCGCTCCATCCAGCGCTGTTGCAGGCGATCCAGGTTCGCCGCCTCGTTCTTGAAGCGGCCGCCGCTCACCGCCTCGTGGTGGGTGACCACGCTCTCGGCGACGAACAGGATCTTGCCGCCAGCCTCTCCGAGGCGCAGGCAGAGGTCGATGTCCTCGTAGCCGTTTTCGAAGCCCTCGTCGAAGGCGCCGGCGGCGCGAAAGGCGTCCGCGCGCACCAGCAGGCAGGCGCCGGTGACCGCGCGCACCGGACCGCTCGGCGGCGCCTCGGCGGCCGGCTTGCGGTAGCTGCGCGGGATCACCGACAGCGGATAGGGGAACCCGTACGCGAGCATCAGGCCCGCGCTCTGGATCGTGTCGTCGGCGAACAGGAGGCGACTGCCGGCGGCGGCGGCGACCGGGGGGTCGGCACGCACGGCCGCGAGCAACGCCGACAGCCACCCGCGCCGCGGCTCGGTGTCGTTGTTCAGAAAGAGGACGAATTCGCCGCGCGCCAGCGCCGCCCCCTGGTTGCAGGCGCGCGCGAAGCCCAGATTCGCGGCGTTGTGGTGCACGCGCACCTCGACCAGCCGCCCCGGCTGCGCGAGCTGCGCCAGCGCGGTCGCCGTCTCGTCGGTGGAACCGTTGTCGACGACGATCACTTCGTGGGCGACGTCGCGGCTCTGGTCGAGCACGGCGACCAGGCAGCGCACGGTGTACGCCCACTGGTTGTGAACCGGGATGACGATCGACACGGTGGGCGGCGTGAAGGCGACGGATCTCGACACGCGTCTTTCTGAAGCAAGCCGCAGACCAGCCAGATTTGTGGCGCGCGCCGGCGTGGCGACAGGGAACTCAAGCCGCGGGCACGAAACGTCGATGCGGGTTTGCAGGGGCAAGCGCATCACGTGGGCCAATTCGCCGTCAGCATCGCGACGCAGCCCGGTTTCGTGCACAGCGAAGCCTTTCGCGAGGTCGCGGAGTCGGTGCACCACGGCCTGCGCGCGCTGGGGCACGACTCGGTGCTGTCTGATCGCACCGATCGTCCTGACCTTGCTGACCTTGCTGACCTTGCCGGCCTTGCCGACCGCCGCCACATCGTCTTCGGATCGAACCTGATCTCGGCCAAGAATTGCCGGCTGCCGAAAGGGTCGATCCTCTACAACCTCGAGCAGATCTACGACGATTCGCCCTGGCTGACGAAGGACCTGATCGCGCTCTTTCGCCGCCACACGGTCTGGGACTACAGCCTGGCCAACATCGAGGCGCTGGCCCGCTACGGCATCGCCGCGCGCCACGTGCCGATCGGCTACGTGCCCGAGCTGACGCGCATCCCGCCCGCGCCCTATCGCGACATCGACGTGCTGTTCGTGGGGTCGATCGTCGAGCGGCGCCTCGCGGTCCTGCAGGCGCTGCACGAGCGCGGCGCCAACGTCATTCCGGCGTTCGGCGTCTACGGCGCCGAGCGCGACGAGCTCATCGCACGCGCCAAGATCGTGCTCAACGTGCATATGTACGAAGCCAAGGTCTTCGAAGTCGTGCGCGTGTCGTACCTGCTGGCCAACCGCTGCTTCGTCGTGTCGGAGCGCGGGCTGGACATCGCCGGGGAGCGGCCCTACGAGGAGGGCATCGCGTTCGTCGAGTACCACGAGCTGGTCAACGCGTGCCTCGGCTATCTCGCCGACGACCGGAGCCGCGACCGCACGGCGACCCGAGGCTTCGAGCTGTTCGCCGAGCGCCGCGTCCCGGACTTGTTGCGCGCGGTCTTGTAGGCGGACCCGCGACTAGAAGCAGCAGAGCGTCTGTTCGCCGGTGGCGGTCACGGCGCCTGACGGCGTGCTGACCGCGGGACAAACCGGCGCGGTCGGCGTTCCCGTGAAACCCGCGCTGCCGCAGTCGCCGCCGAAGCTGCAATTGTTGGTGTTCGACTGCAGCGCGCGATGGATCCCGGCCGTGCACGTGGTGGTGCTGCCGAAGTAGAACGCGACCTGCATCGGCGTGCAGCTGCCGGGCGTCTGCGTGCCGCAGCTGCATGCCGAGCAGCTGCGCGTGTCGGTGAAGCCGGTGTACCAGGCGCTGGCATCCTTCGTGTACCCCGCCGGGCACGCCTTCGCGCCCAGCGCCATTACGCAGTGGTTGGGCACCGCCTTGGGCACGCAGACGTAGCCCGGCGAGCAGCCGCCGCCGATGCTGCCGGCGCTGCAGAACTTGCGCGACGAACCCCAGGTCGCCGTCGAAACCTTGGCCGTGCCGTGCGGCGTGCACGAGCCGTTGGTGGCGACGTAAGCGCCGGCCCGCGCCTCGGTCGTCGTGGTGAACGTGCTGGCCAGGCAGGTCGTCGTCGCGGTCGTGGCGCCCCCGGCGAGCGTTGCGCTGATGCCGCCGGCGAGCGCGCCGCCGGTGTCGCCCACGTCGAGGCTGCAGGCCAGCGCAGACGCATACTTGTAGAGATTCGTCGAGCAGCTGATCGGCGCGTCGCACGAGCAGCCGGTGCAGCCGGCGCCAGGCGTGAGCATGGCGTTGATCGTCGACTCGCCGCCGTCGAAACGCACCGGGCACGCGGTCACCGGATCCGTCCACATGCCGGCGACGAAGCCGCTGGATCCGGCCGCTGGCACGCAGGTCGTCGACGCGTTGCACGCCGGATCGTCGCAGTCGGTGTGGCCGTTGCAGTCGTCGTCGATGCCGTTGAAGCAGTCCTCCGCCGACTGGAAGACGCAGCCCTTCTCGACGCCGGCGTCGAGAAGGCCGCCCGCGCCGCTGTCGACGCCGGCCCCGCCGGCGCCCCCGCTGCCACCGTCGATGCCTCCGCCCTGGCCGCCCGCTCCACTGCCGGCGTCGGCGCCTCCCGAACCGCCGGCGCCCGCGCCGCCCGTGCCGGTCGCCGCGTCGCCGCTTTCGCCGTCGTTGCCCGCGTCGAACGGCGTGGCGCCGAGCTGCATCGAAAGCGAGCTGCACCCCGACGCCAGCGTGACGGTGCTGGTGATCGTGGAGAACGGCAAACCGTTCTTGCGCGCGGTGAGCACGATGGTGACGCGGTTGCCAGCCTGGTATCCGTCGGGAAAGTCGACCTCGACTGTGCCCTCGGCGGCCCCGGGCGTGTGATCAAAGGTCTCGGTGCGAAGAGGCGCGCCCTCTGGCTTGACGTCGATCGTCACCTTCTCGGCGCTGGCGCCGCTGGCGACGAAGTCGACGGTGACGAAGAGCGTGCCGTCGCGGCAGGTGCGCGTGCTGCCGCACCCGGCGAAACCGAGCGCAACGCTGGCCGCGCCGAGCACGAGAAGAACCCGCCGCGCCCGCGCGCACGTCATTTCACGGTCCCCAGCGACGGCGACGGATCCTTGGGTCCGCCGAGCGCGACGACGAGCACGACGACGACGGCGGCGACGACGGCGCCGCCAACCGCACCCCAGAAGAGTGGCTTCTGCAGCAGCGATCGCTTCTCCGTGTCCGCGGGCGCGGCCTGCGCGACCAGCACCGGCGCCGCCGGTTTGCTGTCGACCACCGCCGGCAACGCCGGCTTCGCGGCCGTCGGATCGGACACCGCCGCAGGAGCGCTGGCAATCACGACCGCGGGCGAAGCCGCAGGCGGCGCCGTCGGCTCCGGCGCCGGCGATCCGGGCGGCAACGTGCTCGGCATCGTCGTGATCGGTGGCGAGGTCGCGAGCTGCCGATCGCGTTCGATCGCCTTTTTCAGCTCCTGGACGCGCGTCTCGACCTCGCTGCGCCTGACCGCCTTGGGATAAAGACGCAGGTAGTTCTGATAGAGCGCGACCGCCCGTTCCTTGTTGCCGCCCAGCCGGTGGGCCTGCGCCGCGTTGTAGAGCAGCGCCGGATCCGGCTTCAGCTCGAACGCCTTTTCGAAGTTCTCGGCGGCCACCGGATAGTGACCGAGCGCGAACGACGCCGACGCCTTGTCGAAATAGGCGCGCGCCTCGCTCTGCGAGCCACCATCGCCGGCGGCGTGTGCGACCGAGACGGGTAGGCACACGCACGCGAGCAGCAGCAGCACCGGGCGCAAGGCCGGGATCCGTGCCGCCGTCGATGTCGGTGTTGGTGAATCCACGCCGACAGGTTCGACACTAACCGCGGCCTCCTTTAATGTCGCTAGCCTGCGGCGAGCCGTCGCCGCGCGTCGCGGCCCGACCGTGTCGGTGCCGGTGGCCGAAGGTCGCAGCCGCCGTGGCGTCGCGCCGGGCGGGTCACTCGCGTGCGCGGCGGCGCATGAAGGTTCGGATCGCGAGCCGGCGCACGAGCATCGCCACCGCCACTTTTGCCGCGCGGCCGGCCAGCCGGCGGAGCGTACCCCGCGACCCGTTCGCCGAGGCGTCGGAACGTCCGGAGATCTGCCACAGCCGGAAGAGCCGCGCCGCGGGCGAACGCCCGCGACGACGGCGGTGGATGCGCGCGATCGCGAGCGCCGTGCCGCCGCCCACAGCGCCGAGTGCCAGCGCCGCACCCGCCGCGAAGAAAAGCGGGTGGCGTCGCGCCTGCAACCTCACGTCGAACGCTTCGCGCCGGCGGCGGTCCAGCTCTCCGAGCAAGCCCTCGAGCCGGCGGTGGGTCGCGTCGATGTCGGCGCGCAGGCGATCGCCGTCGCTCGCCTCGCCGGTGGTCGCGTCGTTGCCGCGCCCGCGCCAGGGTGCCGTGCTCATGTGTCGCGCTCCGGTGACCAGTGCAGATCGGCCTTCAGGACCTGGCGGGTCCGCGCGAGCGGCCCTCGCACGCGGTGCCTCCAGCCGACCCCGGCCGCAACCGCGCTGATGACCAGCACCGCGCCGCTGACGATCAACCCCGCGCCCCACCCCGGCATCACGCGCGCCAGCGCCAGGATCGTCGTCACCAACAGCAAGATGGCGCCGATGACTGCGCCGGCACACGCCGCGCTGAGACAGCCGACCGCGATCGCCTCGGTGCGCAGGTCCTCGCGCAGCTCCAGGCGGACGAGCTCAATCTCCTTGCGCACGAGGTGCACACCCTCGCCGCGGATCCCCTGCAGCAGCTCGCGCAGCGAGGGCCGCGCGACCGGCCGCCGCGCCTCGAGCTGCGTCCGCTGTGCCTGCGCATCCAACGCTCCCCGCACCGCCGCCATGCCGGCCTCCTGTCTGGAAGCTAAGGCCCCGCGACGAGAACGGAAGCGACGCCACTCGACCGCGCCGGACGCGCCGGCGATTTCCCGTTGCGGAACGGGAGTCCCGGCCCCACGATAGGCACCGCTCCCGACGGTCCAACACAAACGGAGACCCGTGACGCCCGAGGCCCCAGCGCCGAATCGCGAAGTTGCCCCCTCGCAGGTGACACTGAAGACCATCTTCACCGTGTCGTTCGGGGTCTTGCTGGTATTGGCGCTGGTGATGGCGGCCATCCACTCGCTGGTGGCGATCACCTTGACCAGCACCGCCGTGCTGCTGGCGGTCGCGCTCGATCATGCGGTGCAATGGCTGGTGCGCCGCCGCTTTCCGCGCATCCTGGCGATCGGCACGGTCACGATCGCCATGCTGGGCCTCATCACCGGGTTTGGGTTCACGCTGATCCCACCCGCCGTCGATCAGGGCAAGGCGCTGATGCAGCAGGCACCGGCCTTCATCCACACCGCACGCCGGAGCCGGATCTTCCTGCGGCTCGATCATCAGTTTCACATCGCCGACCGCATCGAGCAGTCGGAGAAGGGCGTGCCGGAGATGCTCGAGGGCGCGGCGACGCCGATCCTCACCGCGCTCGGCGGCCTGCTCACGCTCGCGGGCGCGCTGGTCACGATCTTCTTTCTGACCGTCTTCATGCTGATCTTCGGCGGCCGCGTGGTCCGCGCCGCGCTCGCCGAAGCACGGCCCGAGCGGCGAGAGATCTACGAGAACGTGGTGCACAAGATCTATCGCTCCATCGGCGGGTACCTGAGCGGGCTCACGCTGATCTGCACGATCAACGCGACGCTCACCACGACGTTCCTGGCCATCAACCGCGTGCCGTTCTTTCTGCCGCTCGGCATCCTGAGCGGCGCCTCCAGCACGATTCCCTACGCCGGGCCCTTCGTGACCGGAACGCTGATCTCCCTCATCGCGCTCGTCACCGGCGGCTCCTGGCACGGGCTCGCGAGCGCGATCTACTTCATCCTGTACGGCCAGCTCGAGGGCAACGTGCTGAGCCCGCTGATCTTCCGGCGCACCGTGCACGTGAACCCGCTGGTGGTCACGGTGTCGGTGCTGTTCCTGGGTGAAATCGCCGGCATCATCGGCGCGATCGTCGCGGTGCCGGTCGTCGCGGCGCTGCAGATCATCGCGCGCGAGATCCTGCAGGAGCGGCGCCAGCAACTGGATCTGCAGCGCAGCGCGCGCCACCTGATCGCGACGCCGGCTGACACCACCGATGTCTGAGAACCGGCATCGCCGGCCGCTTCCGCTGCCGACGCGCCAGGAGTTCGCGCGGCACATGAGCCGCAGCCTCTTTGTGTCGAGCGCGCTCATCGCGGTCTCACTGGGCGTGGGCGTGGTCGGCTATCACCTGACCGCCGGGCTCGACTGGGTCGACGCGCTCCTCAACGCGTCGATGATCCTGACCGGCATGGGGCCGGTGTCGCCGCTATCGACCACGGGCGCCAAGCTGTTCGCCAGCGCCTACGCGCTCTTCAGCGGTGTGATCTTCATCGCCAGCGCGGGTGTCGCGGTGGGGCCCGTGGCGCATCGTTTCTTGCACCGCTTCCACGTCGAGCTCGACGATACGCAAGAACCGGTGGTGCGTCCCGCGCCGAAATCCGGTAAACCTGAGCCCTAACTGACTTGGGCGTACAGGAGGCGAACATGCGGACATCACACCAGCTCGTAAAGCGCGCGGTCGTGATCGGGGCGGTCGGAATCGTCGGTTTCCTTTTTTGGAACCTCGGCGGCGCGGTCGCCAAGACCACCAGCACTTCCAGCACGAAGAAAGACAAAGCGGACACGACAGCGGCGAGCCGAGGCAACGCCCCGCCGGGCGTGACGCTGAACGCCTGCGGTTGCTATCGCCAGGGCGAGTCGTGCATGTGCACCAACAAGAACGCCAAGTGCGAGTGCGCAGGCGATTGCGAGCCGGTGGGCTGCGAGGAGAAGCGGCAGAAAGAGATGGACCGCGAGGTCGCTGCCGAGGTCAAGCGCGCCGAGGAAGACGAGAAGAAGCGGCAGGCCGCCGAAGCCGAGAGCGAGCGAAAGGCCGCCGAAGCCCAGGCCGCGCGCGAAAAGGCCGAGGAAGGCGACGACGACGACACGGCCACCGCGGGCACCGACAAGGCCGAGACGGCCGGTGACAAGCCTGCCGAAAAACCAGCGGAAAAGGCCGCTCAGAAGCCCGCGGCGAAGCCACTGCACAAGGGGCGTACCTCGAAGAAGGCGGCGCGCAGCAGCGGCTGACGTCGCGCCTTGGCGCCCGCACAGCGCCGGGCCGCTCCTGGCCGCTCAGCGGTCCAGCGCCTCGCGCACGCGGCGCGCCAACATCGTCGGCGTGTACGGCTTCTGCAAGAAGTTGATCCCCTCGTCGAGCACGCCGTCGGCGCTGATCGCGTTCTCCGAGTGGCCGGAGCTGAACAGGATGTGGATCCCCGGCTGCAGCGTTGCCAGGCGCGTCGCCAGCTCGCGGCCGCCCATCCGCGGCATCACCACGTCGGTGATCACCAGGTCGATACGCTCCATCGTGCGCTCGACCAGCTCCAGCGCGCGCAGCCCGTCCGGCGCGGTGATCACGCGATAGCCGAGCGCGCTCAGCGCCTCGCGCGCGACGCGCAGGATCGTCTCCTCGTCCTCGACCAGCAGCACCGTCTCGTTGCCGGCCGAGGCTGTCGTCGTCGCGGCCGGCGTCCAGATCGAGATCGGCTGCGGCGGCGTCGCTCCGATCATGCGCGGAAAATGGACGCGAAACGTGCTGCCCTGGCCGGGCGCGCTGGTGAACGCGATGTTGCCGCCCGCCTGCTTGACGATGCCGTGGCACATCGCCAGGCCCAAGCCCGTCCCCTCGCCCGTCGGCTTGGTCGTGAAGAACGGCTCGAACACGCGCGACTGCACCTCGGGCGTCATGCCGACGCCGTTGTCGGTCACCGTCAGCAACACGTACTCGCCCGGCGAGGTCTCCGCGTGCGTGCGGCAGTAGTCGTCATCGAGGAGCGCGTTGCGCGTCTCCAGCACGATGCGCCCCGACTCCCCGACGGCGTCGCGCGCGTTGACGACCAGGTTCATGATCACCTGCTCCAGGCTGCCGACGTCGACCTTGACCTTGCCCAGCGACGGCGAGAGCGAAAGCGTCAGCGTCAGGTTCTCGCCGACCAGGCGGCGGATCATCACGCCCATGCGCTGCAGGACCTCGTTGAGATCGACCACCTCGGGCCGAACCATCTTCTTGCGCGCGAACGCCAGCAGCTGCTGCGTCAACGCCGCGCCCCGCTTCGCCGCCTCCATCGCGCCCGCCAGGTACTCGGCCGCCGGCGAATTCGGTCCGGCTTCCATCAGGCCGAGCTCGATGAAGCCCATCATCGACGTGAGCAGATTGTTGAAGTCGTGCGCGACGCCGCCCGCCAGCTTGCCGATGCTCTCCACCTTCTGCGATTGGCGCAGCTGCTCCTCGAGCTGAGCCTTGGCGCGGTCCGCCTCGCGCCGCTGGCTGATGTCGTTGGCGAACCCGTGCCACAACGTCGAGCCGTCGGGCTGGGTCTCGGGCACGGCGTTGCCGTAGAACCAGCGCAACTCGCCGTCGGGGAACTTCACGCGGAACTCCGCCTGCCAGGGGTGCAGCGTGCTCGCCGAGTAGCGGATCGACTCGACGACGTCGTCGTGGTCGTCGGGGTGCAAGATCGCGAACATCTTGCTCGCGTCCTCGCGCACCTCCTCCGGCGACACGCGGAACAGCTCGCGGATGCGGTCGCTGGCGTAGGGCAGGCACGACGTGCCGTCGGGCCGCAGCTTGAACTGAAAGACCAGGCCCGGCACCTGGCTGGCAATTTTTTGCAGCCGCGACGCCAGCTCGTGGCTGCGCTCCTCGTTGCGGCGGCGTGCGGTGACGTCGGTCGCGCACAACGTCGCCGCGACGACGCGGTCACCTTCGATCATCGGACCGGCGCGCACCGAGTACCAGCGCCGTTCGCCGTCGGAGGTCGGCGCGCTGCGCACCTCGTACTCGTCGAACATGCGCTGCGTGAACACGCGATCCAGCGCGGCAGCCACGCGGTGATGCGATTCGGGCGGGACGTAATCGTAGCAGCTGCTGCCCACCACCTCCGACGTCACCAGCGGCGCCCGCGCTCGGTTGATGAACAGGATCTTCCCGGCGCGGTCGACCATCATGATCGCGTCGGGCGCTGTCTCGAGGATGGAGCGCAGCCGCGCCTCCGAAGCGCGGCGCTCGCTCTCGATCGCCGCGTCGGCCCCGACCTCCCCACGCTTGCCATCAATCGACATGAGCGGCCGACCCCTCTGCATCGACCATGCTGCCACCCTTCGCCGGCGCGCACAACATCAGGCACATCGCAAATTGGGAGGCCAGGCCGCGGGCGATCCCGCGTTCCGCGCCGGCGTCCGCCCGCGCGGCGCGCTTCATTTCGCGCGCCGCAACGTCCCCGCAAACGCCAGCCAGAACAGCAGCAACGATGCGATCGCCGCAGACGCGGCGTTGATCGAGAGGGCCCAACGAGCGCCCCAGTGGTCCCAGATCCAACCGGTGCCGAAGCCGGCGGGCAACGCGGCCACGCCGACGAAGCCGTGGTAGAGGCCAAAGGCCCGGCCCCGCGCGCCCGGCTCGGCCAGGTCGGCGATGATCGCGCGCTCGGCGCCCTCGGCCAGGCCGTGATAAAGCGCGTAGGCGACGAACAGCGCCAGGATCTGCCAGCCCGCGGTGGCGAAACCAAAGCCGAGGTAGGTCAGCGCATAGGCGAACCAGCCGGCCGAGACGACGACGGCGCGCGAGTGGCGATCGGACAGCGCGCCGCCGGGGATGGCGACCGCCGACTTCACCAGGTGATGAAAGAACCAGAGCAGCGGGATCGCAGCCGGGCTCCAGCCGAGCTCGCGCGCGCGCACGAGCAGGAACGCATCCGACGAGTTGCCGAGCGCGAAGAGCACGCACACGGACAGGTAGAACGCGAAGCCTTTTTGCAGGCCGCCGCGCGTGCGCGCCGCCGCCGCCGCCTGCGCGGGCGCCGGCGCCGGATCGGTCGCGCGCGGGTCCTTGAGCCGCACGAACAACAGGACCGGCGCCAAGAGCCCGAAGAACGCCGCGATGGCGAACGTCCAGCGCAAC
>Ga0265342_10000424_pt1 | contig 46341 bp, 32 predicted proteins | sample 4CB327metaG_FD_203125 | JGI IMG/M metagenome (GOLD analysis project Ga0265342, IMG submission 203125) | Rhizosphere microbial communities from Carex aquatilis grown in University of Washington, Seatle, WA, United States - 4-CB3-27 metaG | ecosystem: Host-associated > Plants > Roots >... | reverse complement strand
GGTGGCCGGCCTGATCTGCGGCTGGGCGCTCACCGTCGCCGCGGCCTCGGCGCTGGGCGTTCCGCTGGCCGCCATCGAGGCGCGCGCCGCCTCGGGGCCGGATCTGGGCGCGCTGCTCGGCGTGATCCTGATCGGCTGGGTGGCGTCGATTCACGAGCGGCGCGCGCGCGAGCTGGGAATGGCGCTGGCGGCGGTCGAGGAGTGCAGCGCCTCCGACGCCGCCGCGCTCGCGGCGTTGCGTTCGACGGCCGTCGTGCTGCGCGCGCGCGCCGATCGGCTGGATACCTCGCTGACGTTCTTGCGCAACGTCGCCGCGCGCCTCGAAGGCGGCGATCCGTCGGCCGCCGCGCAGGCGGCGCTCGACCTCGCGACCGCGCGACTGGGCGCGCGACTCGGCTGGGTCGCGCTCGCCGACGGCGAACGCTTGACGCCGATCGCGTCGACCGGCGCCTGGACGCCCGTGCCTGCGCCCGACCGTGATCGCACGGTGGCGACCGCGCTGCGGCTGCGGCGGCCGGCGCGCGCTCTCGACTTCAGCGACGGGACCGCGGCCGACAGCGATCTCGCGGCGCCGATCCTCGTGGGCGAAGACGGGCGCCTGATCGGTCTCATCGTCTTGCGCGGCGTTCCGCAGGGCGGGATCAGCGCGGCCGCGCTCCACGACCTCTCTCTGATCGCGGGTTGGAGCGCGCGTGCGCTCGCCGCTCGGCGCTTCGCGGGGCCGCACAGCGGCGCCGCCGGTGCCAGCGCCGCTGACGCCGTCGCTGCGGCCCGTGTCGACGACGACCTCGACGGCGACGCCGAGCGCGGCCGCGATCCGCCCGACGGTGCCGCGTCGCCGTCGGAGCGCGACGGTGCCGCGGTGTCCAACCTCGCGATTCAACCGGTGAACCCCCCCATCCAGTCCGAGTCTGCGATCCATCATGAGTCTGCTCTCCACCTCTCCGACGACGACGACAACGGCCGCGCCCGCGGCGGCGCGATCTCTGCCGTTGCCGCCCGGGCACGGCGCCGCGCTGGACCGTCCGGCCGAGGCGGACGCCGAGCGCGTGGTTCAGGCGGCGGCGTGCGCGCTGGCGCTCGCAACCGCGCTGGATTTCGGCGCGCTGGCCTGGCTGGTGGCGCATCCCGGGTTGCGGCACCTGGTGCTGGCGGCGGCGTTGCACCTGGGTGCGGTGGCGCTGGTGACCGTGCGCGGTGGCCCGCCGCGCAGCCAGTGCTTGCTCGCGGCTGCGTTCACGCTGACCGTTCCGCTGGCCGGCGCGCCGATCGCGGCGCTGATGCTGGGCACGGAAGGGCGCGGCGCGCTCGGCGACAGCGGGCCGTCGAATGTGTCGGCGGCGCCGGCGCTGGCGTCGCCCAGCGATCTGCGACGCATGGCCGAGGGGCTCGCGTGCTGCGAGGCGCTGCTGGTCGCCGATGCCGACGAGCGGCGCGCGATCCTGTCGACGCTGAGCCGCCAGCCCGATCGCAACGCGATCGACCTGCTGCGCTGGGCGCTGGCGTCGCCGCACCCAGACCTGGCGGTCGAGGCGGCGCTGGCGCTCGAGGACGTCGGCGCGACGTTCGACGCAACGCTGGCCGCCAACCGCGCGGCGCTCGCGCAGGCGCCGACGTTCACGCGCGCGCTCGCGGTCGGCGACGCCATCACCGACGCCGTCGAGACGGGAGTGGTCGACGCGCCGCTGGTGCCAGCGCTCGCGCGCGAGGCACGGCAAGGCTACCTGCTCGCCGCCGAGATCGAGCCCGCGCGGGCCGACGTCGCCGCGATCGGGCGCGCCCGTCTGGAGCTGGCGGTGCTGCGCCCGGACACCGCGCTCGAAGCGATCGATCGCGTGCTGCCCCGGGCCAGCGCGGCGACGCGCGAGCCATTGACGGCGCTGCGGCAGGAGGCGGCGCTGGCCTCGCACAGCCTGCCGTGGGAGGGGCCGTCGGCGCTGGCCACCTATGGGCGCTCGCTGTCGCGCGGGGTGACCGCGCGCCGCCACACGCTGGTGCCGTTGCTCGGGACGGAGGTGACGCGTGGATGAGCGCGAAGCGCTCGCGGCGGCGCGCGCCGGTGCGGCGGCCGCCGGTGAGCAGACATCGAACGCGATCGTGCGCGACGACCGCGAGGCCGACGTCTGCCTGCTCGTCGAGGGGACGTATCCGTTCGTGGCCGGTGGGGTGTCGTCGTGGGTGCACGACATCATCCTCGGGCATCCCGATCTGCGGTTCGCCGTGGTCAACATCGGATCGCACGCCGACGCTTACGGCGCGCCGCGGTTTCAGATGCCGTCCAACGCGGTCGCGCTCCACCGCGTCTTCTGCCAGGACGGGCACGCGCGCGCTCTCGACGGCCGCGCGCGCGCCGAGCTGTCCGAGCAGATCCGGCTCACGCGCGCGCGCGCCGACGCGCGCACGGCCGAGTCGCGCATGCTGGCCGCGTTCCGCCGCATTCACCTGACCCAGGACGCGACGGCCGACGTCATCGATCAGCTCACGAGCGGCGATCTGACGATCGCCGAGCTGCTCCACGGGCGCGCCTCGTTCGCGCTCTTCTCGGAGCTGGCGGAGCAGCTGGCGCCCGACGCGCCGTTCCTCGATCTCTTCTGGCACCTGCGCGCGATGCACGTGCCGCTGCTGCGCGTACTGGCGACGCCGCCGGTGCGCGCCGCCGGCTATCACGCCGTCGCCACCGGCTACGCCGGCCTGCTGGCCGCGGCCTGGAGCCGGCGCACCGGCCGGCCGCTGATGATCACCGAGCACGGCATCTATTCGCGCGAGCGCGACATGGAGCTCGCGCGCGCCGAGTGGATCGAGGATCATCGCCCCGGCGCCGTCGATGAGCCCGCGCACACGTGGGCGCCGCAGGTCTCGCCTCTGCGGCGGGTCTGGTCGCGGTTCTTCCGCACGTTGTCGCGCCTGGCGTACGAGCAGGCGTGGCGCATCGTCACGCTCAGCGAGGTGAACCGGCGCAAGCAGCTCGCCGACGGCGCCCCCGCTCGCAAGATCGAGATCGTGCCCAACGGCGTCGTGCTGCGCGATGCGCCCGGCGGCGGCGGCGCGCGCGTCGCTGCGGGCGGCGCGCCCGACGAAGACGACGCGGCCGACGACGTCATCCCGCTGCCGCTGCGCCGGCCGAAGCTGCGCGTCGGCTTCGTGGGGCGCGTCGTGCCGATCAAGGACGTGGTCACCTTCGTCAAGGCGTGCGATCTGGCGTTGCGCATCGTCGATCTCGACGTGCGCATCATCGGCCCCGTCGACGAAGACCCCGGCTACGTCGCGCGCTGCCGCGCGCTGGTCGAGCGGCTCGGGCGGGAGGAGCAGATCCGATTCATGGGGCCGAAGCCGCCGGCAGAGATCTACGGCGATCTGGACCTGGTCGCGCTCACCAGCTTCAGCGAGGGGCAGCCGCTGGTGATGCTCGAGGCTTACGCCTGCGGCGTGCCGGTGCTGGCCACCGACGTCGGCGCGTGCCGCGAGATGATCGAGGGACGCACGGCCGAGGATCGGGCGCTCGGCGTGAGCGGCGTCGTCTGCCCCGTCGCCTCGCCCACGCGCACAGCCGAGGCGCTGGTGCTGCTGGCTCAGGATGCGCGGTTGCGGCGGCGCATGGGCCTCGCCGGCCGGCGGCGGGTGACGATCTACTATCAGCGGCGCACGATGCTGGCCAGCTATCGCGCGCTCTACGGCGCGCTGGTGACGTCATAGCAGGCATCGGCTGGCGCTTGCAGCGCATGATCGATCACGGGTCGCTGACCGGCGCGATCGGCGCGTATCTGACCGGCGTCGCGGTGACCTCGGCGCCCTGGCTGCTCACGACCACCGTGCTGATGAGCCTGCGCATGCTCGCGCGCCACCAGGGGACGATGGCGTTCCGATCGATCGAGCACCTGTTGACGATCGTCTACGCGGTCACCGTGGTGCTGTCGGCGCCGGTGCACGTCGTGCTGTCTCGTTACACGGCCGATCGCCTCTACGATCGGCGTCTCGGTAGCATCCCGGCGCCGTTGCGGCGCGCGCTGGCGGCGACGCTGGTCGGCTTCGCCGTCGTGGGCGCAGCGACGATGCTGATCCTTCGGGTGCCGTTGCTGGTCGCGATCGCCGGGACGCTGGTGACGGTCGTGGTCGGCGCGCAGTGGCTGATGCTCTCGGTCGGCGGCGGCATGACGTCGCCGGTCACCGTGCTCTACGCGTTCGGCTTCGGCGCGCCGCTGAGCCTGATCGCCCCCATCGTGTTCGCTCGCCTCTTGCATCCGGCGTTCGACGCGGGCGCGGCCGGATACCTGTTCGGCTTCGGCCTCGGCCAGCTGCTGACGCTGGTGATCCTGTTTCACGGCGTGCTGCGCGCGCTGCCGCCCGACGGCGACGAGAGCGCGCGCCTGTGGCCGGCGTTCAGCGAGTACAAGCTGCTGGCGGCGTCGGCGCTCGCCTACTACATGTCGATCTGGATCGACAAGATCGTGGTCTACATCGTCATGGGCCACACCGCGGCCGCGCTGTACTCGGCCGTGTCGGCGCTGGCCTGGTTCTCGGTGATTCCGTCGTTCGGCTGGATCTACGTGCAGATCGAGACGGTGTTCTACCGGCGCTTCCGCGCGTTCTACGACGATCTCGAGGGCGGCGCGCCGCTGCGCCAGCTCCGCGAGCGCGCGGATTCGATCACGGCCGAGACGGTGCGCATCCTGCGCGGCGCCGGAATGGTTCAAGCAGCGGTCACGCTGGTCGCGCTCGTCGGCGCGCCGTTCTTGATGCGGCTCGCCGGGCTGTCACGCGTCGCGGTGCTGCCCTTCCGGCTGGCGGTGGTCGGCGCCGCGCTGCAAGTGATCACGCTGCTCGAGATCCTCGTGCTCTATTACTTCGATTTGCGACGCGATGCCTTCTTGATGTCGCTGGCGCTGCTCATCGCCGAGGCTGGCCTGACGCTGGCCTGCTGGGCGCTCGGGTGTCCGTCGGCAATCGGGTACACCGCCGCCTGTGGACTCACCTGCGGCGTCGGTGTGGTGCTGGTGCGGCGGCGCCTGGGCACGCTGCTCGTCGATACGTTCCAGTCGCAGCCCTTTGCCGGTCGGCTTTGAAAGCCTGCGCGCGGGAATTATCCCAAAGGTCGGGCGATTCATTTCAAGCGGCGCCGTCCATTGTTTCCGGCTGGATAATTGTTGGATTCGAGACGGTAAATTCGTCCGGACCCTATTGCGAAAAGCGCTACGTCGGGTCAAACAATAAACCGTTAGACTTTTCTTAAACCTATTTCAAAGGAGACATCACGTGGACGCGGGAATCGGTGGTGGAAATGAAGGGGTCGGTGGGAACGGATGGGAACCGGAGCGGCCGTCGCTCTCGGAGATCTGGGAAGAGACGACGGTAGGCTGGACGGACGAGCGGGCGGAGCGGCTGTTTCAGGGCATCATGGGCAAGCTCGAGACTCGCCGGCGGCGTCGCAAGTTGGTGCGGGTCGCGATCACCTGCGCAGGCCTGGCGGTGACGGTACTGGTCGGGTTGGGTCTCGTCGGCTTCGGCGTGAACGGGCCGTTCTCGCACTTGTGGTCGCGCGTGCATCAGGGCTGGTGGCCGACCACGTAAAACAAAGCGGCGCGGGACTTCGAGGTCCCGCGCCGTCCGCTCGTCGACGCTCTCGTTAGTGTGAGGTCGCGATCGCCGCAGGCGTCGCCAGGGCGCTGCCCTTGACCGTGCCCATGTCGATGAACGCGCCGTCCCGCATGATCACGAACGGTCGTTCTTCGAAGTGCAGGCCGCCGTGGCCGTCGTGCTCGATGATCTGCAGCTTGCCCATGCCGTAGCCCATCGGGCCGCGGCTATAGTAGTGCGCCTGCAGCGTGTACGGGAAGGCGCGCGCCGCCGACGGACCGCGGATCGTGAAGCACTCCGGGCCGTAGCCGGTGGTGACGTCGGCGTAGAGCTCGCCGCCCGACGGCAGCTGGCGCGCGGCGTAGTACGCGTGCCCGCCGCGGCTGTCGTGAATATGGAAGTCGACGTCGTTGGCGTCGGTCTCCCAGTTCAGGATGAAGCGCAACGAGGGCGCGTTCTCGACGGTGCCGTGCGCGCGCTCGAGCTGCGCGCGGATGTCGCCGGCACGCGCCGGATCCGCGCGCGTCCAGGCAGCGGCGATGAGGCCGACGTCCTCGCGCAGGATCCGATCGACGCCGGCGAAACGCCCGTCGGGGTAGCGGCGCGCGGCGCCGGCCGCGATCGCCTGGAACGCCTCGCGCGCGTGCCCCTGCTTGAGCAGCGCGAACGCGAGCAGGCGATGCGACGCCGGGTGATCCGGCCGCTGCTCGACCGCCTTGCGATAGGTGTCGACCGCCAGCGCCAGCGCCGCCGCGCCGCGCACGCGCTCGAGCCGCTCGCCCGCGAAGCGGCGCATGTCGGCCCGACCCGGGAAGAGATCGATGATCGATCCGTAGGCGCGCGCCGCGAGCGTGAGATCGCTCGATGCCTCGCCGCACTCGCCGAGCGCGACCAGCGCGAGCACGTCGCCCGGGTCCTGCTCGCGCCAGGCGCGCGCCTTCGAGAGCGCGGCGCCGAGGTCGCGGCGATGGATCAGATCGCTGACCTCGCCCAGCGCGCCCTCGAGCGGCGGCGTCGACGGTAGCGGCGGCGCGGCGGCGATGCGCGGCTCGGCGATCACCCGCGGCGCGGGCGGCCGGCCCGGGGCCAGCACGCCCGACGGCCCTCCAGACGACGACCGCGCTTTCGCCGCGGCGCGCGGGCGGGCATTGCGCGACGCCGTTCCGCCACCGCCGCTCAACTCCGCCAGCGGACTGTCGCTGATGTCGCGTTGCATGGGGGCGGGCGGCGGCGGCGCGGCGGCCACGGTGGTCGCCGGCGCTGCCTGGGCCATCGCCGGTGCCGGCGCGCGCGCGGCTTCGTGGGCGGGCGCGCGATCCGGGCGCGCTGCCACAGCGCTCGCGACCGCGCTCCGGTCGAGATCGGCGCTCGCGGGCACGGCCTCCCGGGTGCGTGCTGCCGCGGCGAACGCCGGATCGTTGCCGCCGGCGTCGTCCGCGCTCTCGCTCTTCGGCGCCATCCGGCCGAAGCGCCCTTTCTTCTCGACCTTGTCCTTCATCTGCATGGCCTGAGTGGGCCGCTCGGCCTCGGCCTCTTCCCGGGGCTGTCCCTCGAATTGCGAAGCCGCGATCGCCGTCGCCGTGGCGGAGCGGTGCAGGAGCTCGATGCCGCCCGCGCCGACGGTGAGCACGTCGGCCAGCGCGCGCCGCTCGATGCCGAAGCGCGCGTAGTCCTGCTCGGTCTCGAGAACCAGCAGCGACGTGTAGGCGCAAAGCACGCGGTTCTTGATCGACAGCTCGATCGCCTGCTTCTTGAACACGTCCTTCATGTCGGGATCCGCGCCGCCGGTCTCGCTCCGATCGTGCAGGTCGAGCAGGCGCGCGATCCGCGCCTTGACCCACGCGCGCTCCAGCAGCGGGCGGTCGACCGGCGCCAGCGTCCCGGCCATCGCCACCGTCTGGCCGTTCGCCTTCACACGCAGCGGCTTGTCCGCGGGCAGGTCGGCGTACACCAGCACCTCGTCGCCCGGCTGCACGCCATTCAACGTGTTCGGCCAGATCCAGCCCGCGCCGTCGACCTCGAGCTTGATGCCCGAGCGCGTGGCGCGCATCAGGCGGTGCGCGAGCATCGCCGCGGGCTGGGTCGCGTCCAGCACGACGCCGTCGCGCGCCAGGCCCGCGGTCACGAGCTGCGCGAGCAGCGCGTCCTCGCGGATGCCACCGACCGCCAGCACATCCAGGCGTTCGACGCCGGCGGCGGCCAGCGCCTTCACGCGCTGGCGCAGCGCCGGCGCGCCGGTCTCACCGGCGGTGGCGACGCCGTCGGTGACCAGCAGGACGCGCGTGCGCCGCCCCGACGCCGCGCGCAGGTTGTCGGCGGCCCAGCGCAGCGCGCGGTCGAGATCCGATGCGCCCAGCGCGCGGCGTTCGGTGATGCGCCGGCGCACGACGTCGCCGAGCGCGCTGGACCGGCCGGTGTAGAGGGGCGCGACCTCCTGGTCGAAGGCTGCGACCGTCAGCATCGGATCGGCGCCGCCGTCCTTGCGCAGCTCCGCGACCAGGCTGTCCCAGGCCGCGATCTGGTCGCCGAGCCCGAGCGCGCGCGATGCGCTGGTGTCGATGAGCACCAGCAGCGACGCGACGTTGTCGCGGTGGTCGCTGTCGGCGAACGGCACGATGCGCGCGACGACCAGGTTCTGATCGCGCAAGCCCGCGCGGCCGCGGTCACCCGCGTGCGTCACCTCGAAGTCGCGGTCGGGACGGAAGTCGCGCTTGTCGACCTCGACGATCTCGCGCTGCATGCGCGCGCCGCCCAGGCTCGACGCGGGAGCGCCGCCGGCGACGGTCGTCGTCTTCCCCACCAGCGCGCGGATCGACAGGTGGCCGAGCTTGGGCAGCCCGCGCAGTGGCAGGCGATACGGCTCGTTCGCGCGCGTCAGTTCCTGCGAATAGGAGACGATCAGCTCCTTTGTGGCGGCGGGCAGGATCGGAAAGACGCGCGCTGAGAATTCGTTGCCGGCCTCCGCCTCGAGCAGGGCCGGGTCCTGGCGCCGGTGCAGGAAGTCCTCGTAGGCGACCCGCGCCGCCTGCTGCTCGACGACCTCGCCTTCTTGCCAGCGATCGCCGACGCGCATCGCGAACCGGCTGATGCTCGCGCCCGACGGCAACGTGATGCGAAAACGCCCCTCGCGCGTGCGGTTCTCCGGGTTGCGGAAGGTGAGGTGCAGCTCCGTGAACGCGAGCGGATCGTCGACGACCGCCTGTGCGGACAGCGACACCAGCTCGAGGCCGGAGCCGTCGGAGGCGGTCAGGCTCAGCGGCGCCTCGGGCGTGGCGACGGCGGACTGACCGGGCATCGGAGTTTTTGGCGCGAGCACCTGCGCCGAGGTCGGCGCGTGAGGCCAGGAGACGCCGAGCGAAACGCCGAGCGCCCCCAGCACGAGTGACTGCGCGCGGCGTCCCATGCGCGGGCGGGCAGTCGAGCGGCGAACCGAATGTGAGACGGGCCTGCGAGCGGGGTGTTTTGGGCTCATGCCCGCTCTACACGCACGAGCTGGCGATTCGATCTTCAATGACGCGCGATTGATTGGCCCCGCATGTGCGTCATGTGGGAGGGCGCGCGCCGCTACCGCGCGAGGTACGCCGATACGTTGGCCGCCGCCATGCGCCGACACGCCAACTGCAGCGCCCGTGCAGACGGCGACGGTGGCTCGGACGCCGCAGCGAGCAAGCCGAGCGCGATGATGGCGACGCCCCAACCGGCCGGCTCGCGCCGTCGCGGCGGCGGTTGGCCCTCACCGTCCGTGCGGCGCGCCGCCAGCTCCGTCTGGGCGCGGCTCTCGATCGCGCTCCACACGCGCGGATCGACGGTGCGCGCGGGCAAGGCGCCCGCGAGCTGCGCCGCCAGCGCGCGCGCGTCGGCCTCGGCCTGCGCGCAGCCAGCGTGCGGGCCGCATACGTCCAGATGCCCAGCGCAGGCGGCGCGCTCCGACTCGTCGAGCGCGTCGAGCACGAACGCGGCCACCAGCTCTTTGAATGCTTTGCAGTCCATGTCTAGTCCTCGGGCCCAAGCAACTTGGCCAGCTTCGCCATCGCCAGCTTCACGCGCATCTTCACCGTGCCCAGCGGATTGCCGGTCTTGGCAGCGATCTCGCTCTGGCTCAACCCCTCGAAGTAAGCAAGCGCGATGGTTTGCCGCTGCTCCACGGGCAGCTGGGCCAGCGCCGCCGCCACGCGCACCTCGTCGCGCCGGCGCTCGACCTCGTCGCACGGCAGGATCTCGGGCGGCGGGATCAAGGCGCCCGATGCCGCCTCGACCGCGCGCGACGACGTGCCCGTCGAGCGCAACCGATCGATCGCGCGGCTGCGCGCGATGGTGACCACCCACGCCGCCACGCCGCCGCGCCGATCATCGAACTGCCGCGCGCGCCGCCAGATCTCGAGAAAGGCCTCCTGGACCACATCCTCGGCCTCGGGTTCGTTGCGCAGCACGCGCATCGCGATCGCCATCGCGCGCCCCGCGTGCTCGTCGTAAAGAACGCGCAGCGCCGCCATGTCACCGTCGGCGACGCGCGCAAGCAGCTCGCGGTCGTGCTGCCGATCCGAAGCATCTTGCGCGCTCGGCGCTCCCTTGCGCGCTGACAACCAACTCAAGGCCGGCGGAATATGTTCTCGGGAGATCACCCCCGCAAGCTGGACCGATGCAGCAAACATCGACGGATCTACGGTCGAGGCGCTGATCTGGACGTGTCCCTCGCGCCGATGCGCCCGCGTGCGTGCTTGTGCTTCGCGTGAACGTCGCTAAATTTGCGCCGTGCGACTTGTCGGCGGAGGTCAGCTCGAGTTCAAGACGTTCGTCAAACGCGTCTATCAGAAGTTCACCGATCACTCGGTCTCGGACACGGCGGCGTCACTCAGCTACTACTTCATCTTTTCGCTGTTCCCGTTCTTGCTCTTTCTCACGACCCTGACCGCCTACTTGCCGATCAAGAGCTCGATCGACGGGCTGATCGATCGCGTTCGGCCGGTGTTGCCGTCCGAGGCGGTCGACCTGATCCGGCAGAACCTCGTCGATCTGGTTGCGCAACCGCGGCCGCGGATCGTGACCATCACCCTGCTGTTCACGTTGTACAGCGCTTCACGCGGCATCGATGCCGTTCGCAAGGGCCTCAACCTGGCGTACGACGTCACGGAGGCGCGCCCGTGGTGGCGAACCGAGCTGCTGGCCTTCGGCGCCACGATCGGTGGCGCGCTGCTGCTTCTGTTCGGTGTCGCCGGCTTGGTCGCCGGCGGCGACGCCGGCTCCTGGATCGCGCGCCACCTGGGGATCGAAAGCGCCTATCTCCTCACGTGGCACTGGCTGCGCTGGCCGGTGACCGCAGCCGCGGCGATGTTGAGCGCGGCGATGAGCTACTACTTCCTGCCCAACGTCGAGCAGAGGTTCAAATACATCACCCCCGGCTCGGTGTTTGGGACGCTGGGATGGTTGGCTGCGTCATACGGCTTCAGCGTCTACGTCGGCCACTTCGGCAAGTACAACGTGACCTACGGATCGATCGGCGGCGTGATCATCCTCATGACCTGGTTCTATATATCCGGCTTCATTTTCCTGATGGGCGGCGAGATCAACGCGGTCCTCGAGCACGCGTCCGAAAGCGGCAAGGCGCCCGGCGCCCACGCCGAGGGCGAAGCCGCGCCGCCTCCCGACCAGCGCCCGAGCGCGATGCCGGTCGGCGCCGCCGTCAGCGCAGACGCCGCCGAGCGCGCGAACGCCGGCGAGCCCGCGACCACCCAGAGCCGGTGAACGTCCGCTGACCGCCGCTCGAGCGCACCGCGGCGGCAAGCCGCGCGCGAGAGGCCGCGTTTCTTGACACGGCACATTTGTTCCGTACCATACGTATGTTCAGTACAGCAGCCAGCAGGGACGCCAGCAGGTACGGAGGTTGACCACGATGGGATCGCTTACGTTGATTCGAGACGAGCCGCAGGGGGTTCTCACGGACCGCCAGCGCGAGATTCTGGATTTCATCACACGGTCCATTCGCGAGCGCGGCTATCCGCCGACCTTGCGCGAGATCGGACTGCACTTCGGAATCAAATCGACGAACGGCGTGAACGATCACCTGCGCGCGCTCGAGAAAAAAGGGCACCTGCAGCGCGAGGATCTGAAATCCCGCGCGCTGCGGCCGGTCACGGCCGAGGCCAGCCGCGGGCGCGGCGCCGACAAGCACGCCGCGACGGCTGCCGCCGCCGACGTCGTCGAGATCCCGATCCTCGGGCGCGTGGCCGCCGGTTTGCCGCTGCTGGCCGTCGAGAACGTGCAGGACACGGTCCACGTCGATCGCTTCTTCATCGGCCAGACGCGCGAGGTCTTCGCGCTGCGCGTGAAGGGTGATTCCATGATCGAGGACGGCATCCACGACGGCGACTACATCTTCGTGCGCAAGCAGCTGCAGGCGAACCGCGGCGACACCGTGGTGGCGATGATCGGCGATGAGGCGACGGTGAAGCGCTATTATCCCGAAGGCGACACCATCCGCTTCCAGCCGGCCAACTCGACCATGCAGCCGATCGTGGTCAAGAAGCGCGAATTCAAGAGCGTGAACCTGATCGGTGTGGTGGTCGGCGTCTATCGCAAGATGACCTGAGACCCATCAAGCTCGGAACCCTCAGAAGGGTTCCGAACCTCCTCGCCAGCGTGACCGGCGTTCCGCGGTGGCCGCGCCGGGCATGCTAGGCTTCCCCTGAACCATGCCGTTGGCCAGAGAGACTCGCCTGCGCGGGCATCTTGGCCGCGGCGTGCTGATATCGATCTGGCTCCACGCGCAGATCTTCGTCCCGCTGCTGGTCCTGATCTTCATCTACGCCGCGCGCGAAGAGGCGCAGCGGGCCGAAGAAGTCGACGTCGCCTTCCGCGACGCCAGCGCCGAGGAGTTGCCTCCCGACCTGCCGGCGGTCGACGACACGCCGCCACCGCGGGCGACGCCGGAGACGCCCGAAGAGGTGCGAAAGCGCGAGGAAAAGAAGAAGAAGAAAGACAAGAAGCCGGTCAAGCTCGCCGAGAAACAGCCCGAGCCGCCCAAGCAGAAGCCCGAGCCCGATGTGCGGGCGCCGCAGCTGCCACCGCCGCCCGCGCCGAAGCCGCCGGACGTTCCCAAGCCGCAGGAGAAGTCGCACCAGAAGATGGTCGACCTCGACAACGACAAGGAGGTCGAGCCGCCGCCTGACGCGAAGTTTCTGGCGCAGAAGAACAATCGCGCCCAGGTCGAGAGCCGCGCGACCGACACCAATCTCCAGAAGGCGCAAAAGGGAACGCAGGGCTCGGAGGCGCCGTCCGACCGTCAGGACACCGAGGTGGGCGACGACAAGGCGAAGATCTCGGAGCTCGACGATCAGAAGTCGGCGCTGGGGCGCAAGGCGCCGGACGTCACCCCGCACACCGATCCGGAGGTGTCGCAGCCCGAGCCGACGCCGGAGAAGCCAAAGTCGCTGCTGGCGTTGCGCGATGCGCCTCGCCGCGAGCACGAGCTGACGCCCGAGACCGCCGATCCCTCGCTGCCGCGCACGGCGGACGGAACGATCGCGATGCCGAACGACCGGGCCGTGAAGGGCGAGCGCGCCGACGCCGACCACCTGCCGCGCGGCAAGCGCATGAAGCTGGCGCTGACCGGGAAGGACTACGAGTACCTGTTCGGCGCCGACGCCGCGGCGGAGCGGCGCCTGGCGCAGACCGAGCGGTCGAAAAAGGTCGGCCGGTTCCAGCAGCGCATCGGCCGCGTGCAGTCGTCGCTGGAGAACTTCATCCCCGAGGTGAAGCCCGGCAACCAGACGGCCCTGAACACGCGCGCGGCGCCGTTCGCCGCGTTCATCGCGCGCATGCACCGGAGCATCCACAAGCTGTGGGGCTTCGGCATGCTGGAGGAGTGGGACGAGAAGTCGGGCAGCAACCCGTTCAACAACCCCAACCTGCTCACGACGCTGGAGATTCGCCTCAACGCCGACGGCACCGTGGACAAGGTCACGGTCGTGAAGACCTCGGGCTACATGCCCTATGACGCCGCCGCGATCGACGTCGCGTTCAGCGCCGGTCCCTATCCCGAGCCGCCGCGCGAGATCCGATCGAAGAACGGAAAGATCTACCTGCACTGGCGCTTCTATCGCGACGCGCGCCAGTGTGCGACGTCGGGGGTCGATCCCTTCATCCTCGACAACCCGCCCGCCGACGGCGACACCGTGGGCGGAGCAAGCGAGCGCCCGTCGGTGCCGTCGGCATCGCCGCGCTCGGCGGCGGCTTCCGCGGCCGCGAGCCAGGGCCTGAACCTGGGTGAGGGGCCGCGCCGCCTGGAGCGCAACCCCGGCGACGGCGAACGCGGAGCGCGCGTGTCGGCCGTCGCCACCGAGGAAGCGCCCGCGGAACCGTTGCCGCCACAGCCGGCGAATTTGCCACCGCGCGCCGACAACCCCGCGGCGCGCCTGCTGGCTCAGAGCTGGTTCGCGGCGTTCGCTCGCGGTGACGTGAGCGCGATGGTGGGCCCCGCCGTCTTTCCGTTCCGATCGAGCAACGGCACCGCCGCCAGCAAGCGCAGCGAGCTCCAGACGATGCTCCGCGGCCTGGTGGACGAGGGGACCGCCGGCTCGCGTGCCGTCAGCTCCGTGCAGCTGGTCACAGCCGCCGGATTGCGCGGCATGATCGGGCGGTTGCCGCAGGGGCTCGACGACGGGTCCGGGGCGCTGTTCGCGATCGGACGCGCGGGCAGCGACACCCTGATCTTGATCCTGAGCTCGAAGCCCGACGGCTGGAAGGTCGCCGGCCTGGTGCGGCGCTGAGTCGCCTCAGCGCAGCTCGTACTGAGCCACGTGACGCAGGTTGAGGAAGTTGATGGTGAAGTGCGCCACCACCGCGCCCGTGAGATCGCCGGTCCACAGATAGAGCGCGCCGAACACCAGCCCGGCGAAGAACGACGAGATCGTCCACGGCAGGTGGCGCGCGCGTGGCCCGATGTGCAGGAGCGCAAACACCGCGCTCGAGCCGACCAGCCCCAGCACCGGGATGAGGGCGCCGCGAAAGAACGTCTCCTCGCCGATGGACGAAGCGGCGGCCAGCACCACGATCTCGGGCGCGCCCAGCGGGCTCAGCAGCGCGCGAAAGTCCCGATGCAGCGCGCGTGCCCACTCGAACCGGAAAAAAGCCAGCCGCGACGCGAAGACCATCGCCAGCCCGAACGCCAGCCCGAGCGTGATGCCGGTGAACACCCAGGGGTCGCTGCGACCCGGCAGCTGCCAGAGCGTCGTCTGTCCGCGTAGCGTCGTCCAGCCCAGCGCGGCTGCTCCGAGGCCGAGGTAGAGCACCATCACCAGCGCCGGGCGGGACCAGCTTGCTCCGCGCGAGATCATTCCGTTCGGCATACTACCTGCCCCTTCGGCAGCTGTCGGACGGATCTTGGTGGCAGTGCTTGTCCCACATGTAAGTAGCCGATTCTAAAAGAATTTTTTGTCCCCGGTTTTCAGAAGAATCCACCCCGCCGGCATGGTAAACGTCTGTCCGCGATGGCGGTCCCGGCGCTTCGAACCCGTCGTAGTATGTCGCGCAGCCCCCTCACGAGCAGCATGGAACGTGAGGTCGGGCTGCAGAAGCTGCTGTCCACGCGCATCTGCGATCTCGACCTGCGGCCGGAGGGGACGCTGGCCGAATGCGTGGAGCAAGTCATCGGTGAGCTGCGCGCGCGCGGCATCACATTCGTGCCTGCGTACTACCTGGGCGAGGACGATTTCTGGACCGCCGACCGCGCCGTCAGCGTCAACATCCCCTGGTACCTGGCGAACCCGACCCTCTGGCGGCTGGTGAACGATCACCTGTTCGAGTACTCGCGCGAGGAGGTGCTGATGTACCTCCGACACGAGGCCGGGCACGCGATCAACTACGCGTTCGAGCTGTGGCGGCGGCGCGACTGGACGCAGACCTTCGGCGATTTTCGCCGCCAGTATCGCGACGTCTACAACCCCAACCCGTGGAGCCGTGACTACGTCCGCTACCTGCATCGGGCAGGCATGTACCACTACGCGCAGAAACATCCCGACGAAGATTGGGCCGAGACGTTCGCCGTGTGGCTGGATCCCGACACCCATTGGCGGCGCCGCTACCGCGACTGGCAGGTCGCGTTCGCCAAGCTCGAGTACGTCGACCGCATCATCGAACTGGAGGGAGCCTGTCGCGGGTCGCCGAGCAACGTCCGTCTGGGCCTGCGCGTGCCGTACACGGACATGCGCGAGACCGTCGCCGAGTATTTCGACATCGGCGACGTCGTCGACAAGGAGCTGCTCGAGTACCGCAAGGACCTGCAGGACATCTTCGTCCGCCGTCCGCCGCGCGCCCGCCGCGCCAGCGCGGCCAGCCGCACGCACACCGCCAACGCGCAGTCGGCCGCGCGCTTCATCCAGCAGCACCAGCAGATCCTGGTCGACCGGCTCTCGCGCTGGATCGGCGACTCCGACAAGCGCGTGATCCTCCGTTTTCTGCGCCAGCTGCAGGCGCTGTGCACCCACGAGCACCTGATGGTGCCCGACAGCCGCCGCACCGAGAAGCTCGTCGAGCTCACCGTCGTCGCGACCTGGCACATCGTCGACGGAATCCACCGACTGAGCTGATCGCGGCACCGGCGCCGTTCCCGCGTTGACACCAACCTCGCCAGCCCATATAAGACGCGAGTTTCCCCAGCGAGGATGGCGGAACTTGGTAGACGCACTAGCTTGAGGTGCTAGCGGTTAACAGCCATGGGGGTTCGAGTCCCCCTCCTCGCACAGGAAAGTAGTCGCTGAGAATTTGGTCGGATCGGATCGGTTGGTGAGTGGGGCGCGGAGTCTGAGGCCACAATTGGGCCAGAGTCTGTGGATAACTTCGCCTCCAGGGGAGCAAGAGCCGCGAGCAAGACCGAGGATTTCGAAGCAGCACTCGGCGTGGAGGTGTTGCAGCGGGCGATCATCCTCCCTAGTTGCAGCGGACCGGTTGTGCGCGGCCGCTGAACGGCAGTGATCATTAGCCGGACACGCAAGGAGGAGGAAGCGATGCCGGATTCAAGGATGCGCCAGATATTTCCGGTTCTGCCGGTTCGACTGATGTCGGAGTCGCTACGCTTCTACACGGAGAAGCTCGGCTTTCGGGTCGCGTTCGGCGATGCTTCACAATCGGAACCGAACTACATTGGACTGCGGCGCGACGACATCGAGATCCACCTGCAATTTCAGTTCGAGGAGGACTTCAAGAAGGGAACTGCCGGCGTCGCGTTTCTCCGAATCGAAGTCGATGATCCCGAGGCTCTGTTCGAGGAGTTCAAGAGCAGAGGAGTGATCCCTCTTGGAAGGGTCGTCGCCGACACGTCCTGGGGTACGCGGGAGTTCGGGTTCAGCGATCCGAATGGCAATGGGCTGACGTTTCAGCGTGACTTGTAGTTGGCGCGAGGAGAGGCGGAGAGGCGACACTGCAATAAGTCACCAACCCGCGGAAACTTCGCGCCCTGTTCTCCCTGCACCACCGAGTGAACGTCCGAATCTACCGGTGGTCACCGGCGTCCGCTCAGGGACGGAAGCGAACGAGCTGGGCGGGAGATCGAAGGCAGTGTGCGAGCCGTTGCTCGGGGACAATCGGCCGACCCCGGTGGCCTCGGTGATCCAGATGTTCCCGCCCGGGCCACGGCGATACGACCGATCTCGTGCTCCGCTACATGCGAGTCGCGCAGCAAGCGATGGCGCGACGAGCTCGAGAGCCTCTTCGCACGCGAGTGAACCCTTGATGGCGTGCGAGTCGCTACGGAGTATCGGCGGCCGAGGGCGGATCCTTAAAGATTTGTAAGGCTCGCCGGGCCCGGCCGTCACGGCGCGAGTGGTGATACCATGGGCCGTGAGCCAAGAGTTGTTCGCCTCTGCGGAGTCTGCCGATCCTTTCATCGGGCGGATCCTCGAGGGGCGGTATGAGGTGCTCGAGCGTCTGGGCACCGGGGGCGAGGGGGTGGTTTACCGGGGAAGGCAGGTTCAGCTCGGCCGATTCGTGGCCATCAAGATGCTGCAGCCGGCGGCGCAGCGGGACGCGCGCAGGCGCTTCCAGCGCGAGGCCAAGGCGCTGTCGGAGCTGGCCCATCCCAACATCGTGAGCGTCACCGACTCCGGCATCGATGGTGACGTGCCCTATCTGGTGATGGAGTTGCTGGAAGGAAAGACTCTCGCAGACCTGCTCGCGCAGGGGTGCCTGCCGTTCGCGCGCGCTCTCGGTATCGCCCAGCAGCTGCTGCGCGGTCTGGCCTTCGCGCACGGCAAGGGGATCGTGCACCGCGATCTGACGCCGGCGAACGTGTTCCTGCAGGAGCTGCCGGACCACATGGACCAGGTGCGCCTCTTCGATTTCGGCGTGGCGAAGTTTCTCGGCAGCTCGCGCTCGCCCACCCTGGTCGAGAAGCTCACCCATATCGGGGTCGTGGTCGGCACGCCGGCGTACATGTCACCCGAGCAAGCGCGAGAGGAGCCCGTGGACGCGCGCACCGACGTCTACGCGGTGGGCGTGATGCTGTTCCAGCTGTTCGCTGGGCGCTTGCCATTTGCGGCGCCGACGCGCGACGAAATGCAGAGGGCCCACGCCACCGAGCCGGTCCCCTCGCTGGCCGAGGCCCGCCCCGATCTCTCGGCCGCGCCCTTTCTGCAGCCCATCATCGAGTGCGCAATGGCCAAGAACCGGGCCGGGCGATTCCCCGACGCGGCGTCGATGCTCGCGGCGCTGGAGGCGACGGCCGCCGTATCGCGCGTTGCCGCTGCGGCGATGGCGAGCCCGCGCGTCGCGCCTCGGGATTTCGAGGGGCAGCGCTTCGGCAGGCTGCGCCGGGCCTGGAGCTTCATTTCCGGGTCTTGGAAGTCGGTCGTCACAGTCGTGTCGGTGGCGGCTGGGTTGACCAGCGTGATCTCGTTCGTCAGGCGTGACTTCGTGAGGAGCCCCGGCGCGACGCCGAGCCTGTCGCTCGCGGCCGCGTCGTCGCGCAGCTCACAGGCGCCGCGCGAGCGCACGCCGAAGACCGCCGCGCGCGATCCGTGGCGTGACGCCGCACCGCCCGCGCTGCAGCCGATCCGCGACAAGCTCGACCACCAGGCCCGCCTGTCGGAGGCCGTGCTTCGCCCCGCTTACACCTTCGCGCGCCAAAATCCCGGCGACGCGCGGCCCTGGTTGCTGGTCGCGCGTGCCTACGCGCAGCTCGATTGGTGGAGCGATTCGGTCGACCGCTACGTGCGCGCGTACCGCGTGGATGCGAGCTGCCGTGGCGATCCCCAGATGCTGGCCGACTTGCTGAAGGCGGTCGCGCACCCCGTGGCCGGGCGCAACGCCGCGCGCGCGATCCACGACGTCTACGGCACCGAGGCGCTGCCTGCGATCGCGGACGAACGGAAGCAGCGCGCCGGCGATCGCGACGCGATCGCGCGGCTCGACCGTCTGGCCGATGAGCTCGCGCACTGAGCGGCGGGCGCTAGGCGTATCGGCCGCTCTCGCGAGGTCGCCCGTGGCTGTGCCGACATTCGTGCAGTAGGGTTCAGGCGCGCGAACATGGGACGCTTCGACAACCTGGCGACGCAACCGGCGCGGGGCTTCGGCGATGTCCTGCGCTGGCGCGTGCTCGACACCCTCAGACGCAGGCGCAGGCGCGATCCCGAAGGGTATTCCTTCACGACGCCCGTGCGCGCCAACGACGGTTCGCAAGTAGCCGCGGCCGCGGCGTCGCTCACGTGGATCGGGCACGCGACGTTCGCGCTGCGGCTCGGGGGCGTTCTCGTCGCCACCGATCCCGTGTGGTCGGAACACATCTTCGGCGGCATCAAGCGCCTCGCGCCGCCAGGCGTCGCGCTCGAGCGCTTGCCGCCCATCGAGGTCGTGACGGTCAGCCACAATCACTATGATCACCTCGACCTGCCGTCGCTCAAGCGCATCGGCAAGAAGGCCGTCTACGTCACCCTCCTCGGCAACGGGAGCATCCTCCGCCGCGCCGGGCTGGACCAGGTCGTCGAGCTCGACTGGTGGCAGTCGCACCGCATCGGCGCGCTGGAGATCACCGCCGTGCCCGCGCGCCACTGGTCCATGCGCGCGCCATGGAACCGCAACGACATGTTATGGGGCGGCTTCGTCTATAGCGGACCCGAGGGCGTCGCGTATCACTCGGGCGACACTGCCCTCTTCGACGGATTCGCCGAGATCGGCCGGCGCCTCGGCCCCATCGACTGGGCCATGCTGCCCATCGGCGCGTACGAGCCACGCTGGTTCATGGAACCGCAGCACATGAACCCTGAGGACGCCGTCGAAGCCTTCCAGCGGCTCGGCGCCAAGCAGCTCGTCGCCATGCATTGGGGCACGCTCAAGCTTACCGACGAGCCGCTGGGCGAGCCGCCGGAGCGCCTACGTGAGCTGTGGTTGCAGCGGAAGCTCGATCCGAAGCGGATGTGGATCCTCGACGTCGGGGAGACGCGGGTACTCACGAAAGAAGATTGACCGTGGCCGGAAAGCAAGCGATGCGCTCTACCGCCTGCCCAGCCGTTGTCCGAGCCCGCGCGCCTCGCCTGCCGCGCCGAGGGCGCGGCAGCTACTTCCTCCTTCTGAAGATCACTGTCAACACGATGACGGCGATGATGATCAATAGCCACAGCCACCAACCCAATCCGAGGACTCCGCCACCGCCCGTCGCTCCGACGATGGTGCCGACGGCGACAGGCGGGTTGGCGTTGACGAAGACCTTGGCCGCGTCATTGTTGCCGAGCACGGCGACGTCGAGGGTGCAGGCGTCGAGCAAGGCTCCCGGCTTCACGCCCGCCGCGGTGCAGACTGCGCGCGCCCGGTCTCGGAGGCCGGGGTCCAGGTCATTGGCGTAAAACGGCCGCGTGGGAATGCCACGCTCCCATTCGCGGCCGCAGACCGACAACATCGACTCATCGGCCGGAACCCGCCAGCTGTCGGCGAAGCGGTGATAGAGCTCGTCGAACGGGAACGGGTTTGTGAGGACGAAGTGGTCGCGCGTCTCGATCTGGTTGACGTTGCCGTTGGCGTTGGCGATCAAGCCCCGCGCCGGCGCGGGCCAATGGCCCAATCCCACGTTGACGTTGATCCAGGTGGAATTGACTTCAGCGCGCACCGAGTCGCCGGCGGCGCTGGTGATGAAGTAGACGCTGCCCTGCCGCGAGACGCCCACGCCGTCGGCGAGCGACATCGATTTGTCGTCGCCGAGCGGGGTTTCCTTGCCGTCGATGAAGAGCGTCCCCTGCTGCCGATCGTTCGACGGCCCCAGGCAGACCGCGACTTGCGTCTTGCCGATGCGCGCGGCGACCGCTTTGTTGACCGCGGCGTCCGGCCACTGCGGCGCTCCCGAGGCCTGCCGGGTTTGAACGGTGAAGTTGGGCTCCACCTGCGCCAGGACGAAATCGCCGGACGCCTGGAAGTCGTAGAACAACCCATTCAAGGTGGCCAGGTGGGTATCGCCGATGGTGGCCGCGGCCGCGCAGAATGACGTCGCGCCGCCCGCGCTGCTCTCGCTGAAGATGACCGCCGGTCCCGGCGCCGTCGCCGCCGGAGCGGTCGGTCCGAAGCTGAGGTTGTTCGTCTCGCCGGTGAAGCTCAGCGTCGAGCAGATGGGCGCGGCGGTTCCTCCGTAGATGATCTCCGTGCGCGGAACGATCGACGCGCCCGTGTTGAAGGTGGCCAGGGCGCCGCCGCTCGAGCTCCCGAGGGGACCAAAGACGTTCCACTCCGCGATCGTCCAGCTCGAGGCGGTGTTGACGAGGCTGTTGACGGTCCGGTTGTACGCGGTGGTTCCTCCCGTCGACAGGGTGGCGCTGTCGCCGCTCGAGCCCACCGAGACCGACATTCGCAGATTGTGGAGGTTGGTGATCGGTTGATTGTCCACCGCCGTCGCGCCCATATCGGCAGGGTCGCTGGTCCTGACGTTCTGATAACAATAGATGTCGGTGTCGCCGGTGAAGGAGAACTGTTGCCACCCCTGGCCGGCGGGGCAGGTCGTGTTGTACCGGAGGATCCAATCCTGGATGAACAGCGACCCCGTCGTGCCCGGGCTGCCGCTATTGTAGAAGACGAACTGTTGCCAGCCGCAGCAACCCGTGTTGGCGACGTCGTTGCACGCGGCGTTTGGCGACCCGTTGCATACGGTGCCCCCAAACCGGTCGGTGTTGATCTGGAGCGAGTAAGCGTCCGCGACCGGCGGCCCGCTGTTGGCGATCGGTCCGCTCTCGCTGGTGACGTTGGTGACGCTGTCGAACGAGCCGATCGCCTGAGTGATGTGCCCGGCGGGCGCTTGCGCCGAGATGTCATTGGTGTTGCCCACCACGCTCGGCCGTGGCCCATGGCTGGGGATCGCGGGATGGTTCGGCGCTGGAACGCAGGCCACCTCTTTCCAGTCGGTGCTCGGGTAGTCGGCGCGAAAGCAGCCCTTCTTCGGGGACGTCTTCCGCAGCATCGAATCGTTCCAATCCTTGCGCTTCGTCGCCTCCTCGGGCGAGACCTTCTCTGGCGCGGGCGGCGTCTGGGCAAAAGCTGGTGAATGCAGGATAACGGACAGGAGAGCCGCGACGACTCCGGAAGAGAGCGTTTTCATGCGATGCCCCTTTTCCCAAGCTCAAACGCAACGTCCGCCACTTCTTCCGCGGCGGGGCTGTGTGGCTTGGGTCAGATCGGCAGGCGCAGTCATCGTGGCCAGCGCGACGACCGCGGAGAGAATGCCCTTCATGCCGCGAACATGGTCGGGTCCGATCGCGTCTGGAAACGCTGATTCCCTTCTCCGTCTTGGTGATTGGATCGAGATCTGTCCGGCGGGCAGCCCCGAACGGCTCGCCTTGCTCAATCACCTCCGGTAGGCTCGGTCCAGGACATTGAAGGGATTTTTACTGCTGCTCGTCTTCGCCGCCGTGGGCCTCGGCGGCGTCCTCTATTGGCGGCAGTCCCTCCAGGCGCCCCGCGCGCCGGTCGCCGCTGCCGCCGGCCCGCGCACGAACGAGGGCAAGCCGCGGCGGCGCCGTCGGCGCGGCGCCCGGCGGCTCGCGCGCAACGAGGTCTTCGTCGCGGCGGCGCCGTCGGGCGAAGGGCCTGTCGCCGAGGACACGTCCCCGGCATTCGCCCCGCCGCCCGAGGACAGCGCCCCGCTTGCGCCGGGCGGCTCCTCGACGACGGAGGCGCCGCCCGCCGATGTGTTCGGCGCGAGTTCGTCACCGGTGCCAGCCTCGAGCAGCGCGCGGCGTCAGCCCATCGCGGAGCCCGAACCCATCAAGCTGCGCGCCGCCGACCTCAAGATCATATGGCAAGGCGAGGACCTGTCGCGGCCCGAGACCGCGCGCCTCGACTTCTCGAAGGACGATGGGCATGAGCTGTCGCAGGACGAGATCGATACACGCTTCCGCACGAAGGAGGACGCCGTGCTCCGTTGCGTCGCGCGTGCGCGGCCCGACGAGTACACCTTCGTCCCGGGCCGCGTCAGTGTCAGGTTCCGCATCGAGCGCACCGGCGCCGTGAAGGCCGTGCAGGTCGAGGCGCCCGTCATCCTGCACAAGGGCGGACTCACCGGTTGCATCAAGAGCGTCGTGAACGGCCTGCGGTTTCCAGCATCGAACATGAGCCAGGTGATCACGTATCCGTTTTCGCTTTTGTAGTGGCGTGCGCGACGATTGATACCCGTCACTTCACGTTGGCGATAGGCCCGCACCGCAATCGACATTGACCCGACGGGGAAAAGGGCCCAACGTCGGCGCAGGCAGATAGACGGGTAGGTGGTTCATGGGGCGCGGAAACAAGAGTTCGACTGAGAAGAGCCAGCCGGGTGACGCTCTCGATTCTTCCGGCGGCGATACGGTAGAGCTCTCCCCCACCGGAGAGAGATCGTCCGCGGCATTCCCGATCGTCGGGGTCGGGGCGTCGGCCGGGGGGTTGGACGCATTCACCCATTTGCTGAGCCATCTGTCGGCGGACAGCGGGATGGCGTTCGTCTTGATCCAGCACCTGGACCCGACGCACAAGAGCTTCCTCAGCGAAGCGCTGGCCAGGGCGACCGGCATGGGGATCAGCCAGGTCCAGCACGACGAGGTGGTGGAAGCCAACCACATCTACGTCATCCCGCCGGACGCTGACGTTTCGATCGAGAAGGGTCGTCTGATTCTGGTGACCCGGACGGAGGAGTCTGCCAAACCCCACCTGCCCATCGATGGTTTCTTTGAGGCCCTGGCCGCAGACCGCGGCAGCCACGCGATCGGCGTGGTGCTGTCGGGCACGGCGTCCGACGGGACGGAGGGCCTGAAAGCGATCAAGGCCGAGGGCGGCATCACCCTGGCCCAGGATCCCAAAACGGCAAAGTTCGCGGGCATGCCCCAAAGCGCCATCGACGCCGCGGTCGTCGACTATTCATTACCGATCCCCGCCCTGGCCGAGGAGCTGGTTCGCCTGAGCCACCATCCTTACGTCGTGGCCTCCGAGCCTTTCGGTCAAGTATGGTCGTCCGCCGGTCCAGAAAACGCAGAAAACGCAGAAAACGCAGAAAAGGCCGCCAGCCCGACGACCCTCAGAATCATGGCGGCGGTCAAGAACCAAACCGGGGTCGACTTCAGTGAACACAAATCGCCCACGTTCGATCGAAGGTTGGCCCGCCGCATGGCCCTGCGCAGGATCGACGGGCAGGAGAGCTACCTCGCCCTTCTGAGCACCGATCGAGACGAGGTCAGCGCCCTGTGTGAGGACGCGCTGATTCACGTCTCATCGTTCTTTCGGGATCCCGAGGTCTTCGAGGCCTTGAGGCTCCGGATCTTTCCCGAGATCCTGAAGCAAAAAGCCGAATCCACGCCGATCCGGATCTGGGTGGCCGGTTGCTCGACCGGAGAAGAGGTGTATTCGATCGCGATGACTCTTCTCGATATCCTGGGCGAGTCGTCGAGCCCGCACCCCGTGCAGATCTTCGGGTCGGACGTCAGCGAGCCGGCGCTCCGGGTGGCGCGCGCCGGCCGCTACGCCGAAGGCTCCATGCGCGGCATATCCGACGAGCAGCGCCGACGCTACTTCACCAAGACGGAGTCCGGGTTTCGCATCAACAAGAACGTGCGCGATCTCTGCGTGTACGTGCGCCACGATCTGGCGCGTGACCCGCCGTTCTCCAAGATCGATCTCGTCAGCTGCCGCAACGTCCTCATCTATTTCGGTCTAGAGCTGCAGAAGCGCGTGATCCCGACGTTTCATTACGGGCTGAATCAGCCGGGTTTCCTGCTGCTCGGTCGCTCCGAGCACATCTCGGGGTTTGGCCAGCTATTCTTCCCTTACGACAAGACGGCCAAGATCTTCGCCCGATCGATGACCCCGAGTAACTTGCGCTTCGCGCCCCGAGTCGACCTGCACGCGGCGCAAACCCGGATCAAGACCGCGGAGGTGGACGGCCCGCGCCGCGCCGTCGAGGTCGGCAAGCACCTCGACAGCCTGCTGCTGGCGCGCTACGCGCCGCCGGGGGTCCTGATCAACGAGAGGATGGAGATCCTTCAATTTCGCGGGCAGACCGGCTGCTACCTGCAGGCTGCACCGGGAGAGCCGCAGACCAACATCGTGAACATGGCGCGGGGCGGCTTGCTTTCGAAGCTGCGTTCGACCCTGGCACGAGCGAAGGCCGACAAGGCGCCGGTCCGAACGGCGGCGGTGGAGATCGCTCAGGATGGGACCACCCGGAAATGCGACCTCGTCGTGCTCCCGTTCGCGGGCCTGCCGGACGTCAAGGAGCGGCTCTTCGTCGTGCTGTTCGAGGACCCGGCGGCGCCGCCGGGGAGCAAATCCAAACGCAAGACCGCGGTCGGGAAACCCGCCAAGCGAATGTCGGCCAGGAATGCGCGTCGCATTCCGATGCTCGAGCACGAGCTCTCGGCGACGACTGAATACCTGCATTCTCTGATGAAAGAGCACAGCCGGACAAACGACGACCTCGGCTCGGTCAACGAGGAGCTGGTCTCCGGTAACGAAGAGCTTCAGAGCCTCAATGAGGAGCTGGAGACGGCGAAGGAAGAGCTTCAGTCGACCAACGAAGAGCTGACCACCGTGAACGATGAGTTGCACACCCGCAACCTGGAAGTGGGTCAGATCAACACCGACCTGGTCAATCTCCTGGAGACCGTCGACATCCCCATCGTCATTCTCGACAAAGATCGGCACATCCGGCGATACACGCCCAGGGCCCGCAGCGTCATGAACCTTCTTCCCTCCGACGTGGGTCGACTCTTCAACGACATCAAGCCCAACATCGACGTGCCCGACATGGATGGCCAGATCGGCGCGGTGATCGCGCAGTCCCAAGCGAGAGAATCCGACGTTCAGGATCGGGAGGGACGATGGTACCGGCTGCAGATCCGTCCTTTCAACCGGGCGGACGGCACCGTCGATGGCGCGATCGTGTCTCTGTTCGACATCGATTCCCTCAAACTCCACCTGACGGAGGCGCACCAAGCAAAGGAGGAGGCCGAGCGGGCGGATCGCGCGAAGGACGAGTTCCTTGCCGTGCTCTCCCATGAGCTCCGCACGCCCCTGTCAGCCCTGCTGATGCAGACCCAGCTGCTTCGCCAGGGAGGATCGATCAACGAGAAGCAAGACGCAGCGTGCGAAGCGATCGAGCGCAGCACCAAGATGCAGGCACAGCTCATCGATGATCTGCTCGATGTCTCCCGCATCGTGACCGGCAAGATGAGGGTCGATCTGCAATCGGTCGACCTGGTCGCCATCGTCAAGGCGACGATCGACAGCGTGAGAGCCCACTTCGTCAAGAAATCGATAGAGCTGAACGTGTCTCTGGATGAATCGCTGGGGCCCATCCTGGGCGATCGGACACGGCTCGAGCAGGTGGTGTGTAACTTGTTGACCAACGCCTTCAAGTTCACCCCCAAGGGTGGCCGGGTCGAGGTGTTGCTGGAGAGCGCCGCCGGGCTGGCTCATCTGAGGGTCAGCGACAACGGCATCGGAATCGAGCCGAGCTTCATACCTCGCATCTTCAATCGGCTCGTCCAGAAGGACAGCTCGACCACGCGCGCCCACGACGGGCTAGGGCTGGGGCTGGCGATCGTGCGTCACCTCGTCGATGCCCACGGTGGGACCGTGCGTGCGGAGAGTCGCGGGCTCGGACAGGGCGCGACCTTCCATGTCACCTTGCCCCTGCGGAGCGCGATTCTGGCGCTGCCGGTCGAAAGCCCGGGCCCAACACCGGCCAAGGCCCACGGCGTGGCTCCGGGCGAGGTCCCGGGCGAGATCCCGGTGACGATGAGCCCAGAGTCGGTCGCCGGCTCCACTCCGGGCCGTCTGGCCGGGCAGAGGATCCTGGTCCTGGAGGACGATGAAAACATACGGCGCGCGCTCGGCGAGATGTTGACGCTGGCGGGTGCGATCGTCAGGTGCGCCGAATCGGCAGCCGCGGGAATGATCATATTTCGGCAGTTCCGTCCCGACGTCCTGCTGTGCGACATCGCGATGCCGGTCGAGGACGGTTTTGATTTCATTCGCAAGATCCGGACCCTCAGCGCCGCAAACGGCGGCGAGACCCCAGCGCTCGCGTTGACGGCTCTGGCCGGGGAACACAATCGCGTGCGCGCGCTGGCCGAGGGCTTCCAGATGTATCTCGTCAAGCCGGTCGAGCTAGGGGTCCTTGCAAACTCGATGGTGACCCTCCTGGACGGCAACGGACCCGTTGGACCGAGGTCCCCCGACCGCCCCCCGACGACAGTGTCGTGAAACAGGGGGGACTCGACGCCGCCACCTTGACAAGGACGGTCACGAACACCATTGTCCAGTCCGTGGTTCGTGGGAGCGAATCAAGGGGGACGGGAGAGGTTGGCCATTGATTGAAGAACGCTCATTCTGAAGGGCTTGGCGGGGCCGCCAGCTACGGCGGCGCCCTTTCGACTGCCAAGGCGCATTGGGTGCCCCGTGTGGCGGGGGCCAAGGGGAAAGTTCTCGTCGTCGAAGATGAGGAAGTCATCCGCGACGCGATGGGGCCTCTTTTAGAGGCGGCGGGTTACGACGTCTCGTTCGCCGAAGACGGTCGTCAGGCGTTGATGTACCTTCAGGGCGAAGGCGCTCCCGATCTCATCGTGCTCGATCTCAGGATGCCGGTGATGGACGGATGGCAGTTTCGAGCCATCCAGAAGGACGATCCAAAGCTCGGCCTCATCCCGGTGGTGGCGGTTTCCGCTGATGGCAGCGCGCAAGCGGCGGCGATCTCGGCAGAGGCTTACCTGCGCAAGCCGGTCGACCCGAAGGAGCTCTTGAGAACCCTCGAGCGGGTCCTGTTCGAGAAGAAGGTGCGGATGTCGATACGGCTCGACGAGACCGAGCGGCTCGCGGCTCTGGGTCGCGTCGCGGCCGCGGTAGGGCACGAGATCAACAACCCGTTGACCTTCGTGATGATGAACCTCACGCAGTCGATCCAGGCGCTGCGACCCAGGACCGGTTCGCGCGGTACACCACCGGTGGCACGCCCACCCGAGGTCGACCTCGCCGACGCGACGGCTCGCATGGCCGATGTCAGCGGAATGCTGGAGGACTGCCGGCTCGGAAGCGAACGCATCCGTGACACCGTCAGCAACCTGCAGCGACTGTCTTGTCGGAGCGATGATCACCGAGAGCCGATCGACGTGCACGCGCTCATCGAGCTGTCGGTGTCGATGGTGTGGAACCAGATTCGCCACCGGGCGCGACTCATCAAGACCTTCGGGAAGATCCCTTCGATTGTCGGCAACAAGACGACGCTCGGGCAGGTGTTTCTCAACCTGCTGGTCAACGCCGCCCAAGCCATCCCCGAAGGTGACGCGGAGTGGAACGAGATCCGGATCTCATCGACGCTCGAGACGGGCAAAAATGGCGTTGATCTCGTGGTGGAGATCAACGATTCGGGCAAGGGCATCGCGCCAGAGATCCTGTCGCATGTGTTCGAGCCGTTTTTCACGACCAAGCCGCTTGGACAGGGCACGGGCCTGGGACTCTCCCTGAGCCGCCAGACCGTCGTCGACCACGGTGGCCGCATCACCGTCGACAGCGAGCTGGGCAGGGGGACCGTGTTTCGCGTCTATCTTCCGACCGGCCTTCCGACGGGCCTTCCGACGGGCCTTCCGACGGGCCTTCCGACCGGCCTTCCCACCGGCCGCGCTGACGCTGGTCCGACGCCGCCGCAGTCCGCGGTGACGTTGCCCAGCCGATCCGCGGTAGCTCGCAAACGCATCCTGGTCATCGACGACGAGCCGCTCATCGGTCGCATCGTTCGAATGACGCTCACCAACGAGCACGACGTGTCGGTCGTGCAACGTGCGCGGGAGGCGCTCACCCTGCTCGAGCAGGGCCAGACGTTCGATCTCGTTCTGTGTGACCTCGTGATGCCAGACTTGAGCGGACCTGATTTCTACGCGATGGTCGAGAAGCGCTGGCCCGACCTGGTGGAGCGAATGGTCTTCATGACCGGCGGCGCGTTCACGCCCATGACCACCGAGTTCATCGCGCGCCTGCCGAACCGCGTGGTTCTCTCCAAGCCCTTCACGATCGAGCGACTGAAGGACCTGGTCCGCGAGTTGGTGGTCGGAAACAGCTAACGATCGAGCAGCGGCTCGGTTCTGGTCGCGACACCCGGGAGGTGAGTACAATCGCCTGACGATGACCGATCTGACGGAGTTCGAGCGCGAGTGGAGTGAGCTCCTGAACGAAATGCGGGTGGTATTGCCGGGCGTGCAACTACTGTTCGCATTTCTGCTGACCGTTCCGTTTACCAGCCGATTCTCGGACATCACGCGTGAGGCCCACGCGGTCTTTGTCGTGACCTTCCTGGCCACGACCGGTGCGAGTGCGTTCTTGATTGCGCCGTCCGTCTATCATCGGTTGCATTGGCGCCGCGACGTGGTCGACAAGGAAGTCATGTTGAAGACGTGCAATGGGTTGGCCATTGTGGGCGTGACGTTGTTGGCTCTGGCGATGAGCGCCGCCGTCTTCGTGTTTTCGTCGCTGGTCTTCGCAGGTCCGTTGAAGCTCATTGCCAGCGGTACGACGCTGCTCGCGTTTGGATATTTGTGGTTCTTTTTGCCGCTGTCGCGCCGCAGCCGCGAGCGGGTTCGAAGGCCAATCCCTTGAGCCAGATGGTCCGCGGCCGCGGTATCGCCACCGGTGTCGGTGCCTTCCTTCGATTGTAGGTGCGTTGATGAGAAACGTCGCCGGCGATCGAGCAGGTTCGATGCCGGCGACATTCGTTGCGCAGATTCGCTCGGTTTCTTGCGGAAGAAGTGGCCGCGGGGCCGTTCATAGGCTGCGATGTCGTCGCGGGAGCGGAGGTGGTGGTCCCAGTTCGCCAGCATCCCGGCGCTGCTGGTCGTGCTCGCGCTGTTCGGGCTCTGGTTCTACGACTACCAGAGGAACCAGAGCGCTTTCTTGCGCGCCAGGAACCTGCGCATGGTCGACGCCGTCACCGTGCACGTCGAGAAGTCGCTCTTGTCCGTCCAGGGGTCGTTGCATCGGATGGCGCAGTCGGCCGCTGACGGTTCTTTGAAAGGGGTCGACCCCGAGGGGGCCTCCGCGGTCGTGCGGCTGCGCGCGCTGTTCCGCCACCTGCCCTTCGTCAAGTCGATTGAGGCCGGTCCGTGCGCCGCGGCTCCTGAAAGCGGCAAGGAGACGTCACGCGGGGCCATGCCGCCGGTGCAGACGAAGATCCTCTCCGATCGCACGCCTCCGCTCGTGCAGTTCGACCAGCGTGTCACCGTTCCGCCCAGCCCTGGTCACGCCGAGGAGACGGCCGCCAGGACCGAGGAGATTTCCGTCAAGGTGGACGTCGCGGAGATCCTTCGCCTCGAGAGCGCCAACGACGCCGATGGCCAGCCGGTGTTCTCGGACATCGTCGTCGCCACGGCGGACGGACGGGTCGTGTCACAACGTGACGCCGCCGGCGGGCGATGGGTCCGCCTGCCGCCGGACCTCATCCGGCCGGCCGACAAAGGATTCCAGCGCGAGATCGACGGCTCGGTGTCCGATGAGCCCGTGACGGTCTTCCGCCAGTTCGTGCAGGTACCGGGGTCCGACCCCTTGATCCTGTGCGGGCTGGTTCCGGCGGTCCGGCTTCGCGCGGCGGCCCGCTCGTTCCCGAGCTCGATTCAGCTGTTGTTGTTGCTCGCGGTCGTGCTGGCGGCCTTGGCCTGGCCGTTTCTGCGGGTCGTGTTCTCGGGGCCCGCGGAGCCATTGCGACCGCGGCACCTGGCGATCGCGGGCATCGCGGCCATCGCCGTGGTGGCGATCCTCACCTTGGTGGTGGTCGATGTGGCGCTGCTCAGGCTCGGCCTCGCGGATGCCACGAACGCCGAGCTGAGACGACTGGGTGGCGACGTGAAGACCCGCTTCCTGAACGAGCTCGGAAGAGCGCGCCACGCGCTCGAGCAACTGCCCAGCGGCACCCTCATCCCGGACCGAGCCAGTCACGACCGGATGTTCCTGGATCCAAGGTTCCAATCGCTGATGCAGGAGTATCCATTCGTCGACGAGGTCGATCTGGTGGGCCTCGCCCCTGCGCCCTGCCCACCAGCCGCGGCCCTGGGCGAGGAGACCGAATGTCAGCTCTCGAAGTGGGGCCGCCACCGGTACGCGACCCCGCTATACGACGTGGGGACCAGACGTTACGTGCGTGATCTGCGCGAGGGCCTGGCCTGGGCGGTCCCCGGCGGCTCACTCGTCGCCGACCACATCCGGGGCTACGCCTCCGGGAGAAAGCTGACCGTCGTCGCGACCTTTGACGATGCCGCGCCGACGTCCGACGCAAACCTCGAGACCTTGCCCGTGCGAGCCATCTCGGCGGAGATGATCTCCGTCAGCGCGCCGATCTTGCCGGTCGGCTACGAGTTCGCGATCTTCCGAGAGAACGGCGACGTCGTCTACCATTCGGTGGCACAGAACTCCATCGACCAAAACATCTACCAGGAGGTCGGCGACGCGCGCCCCTTTCGCTCGATGGCGGTCACCGTCCCTTTCGCCACCCAGTACGAAGGGCGGGACTACCTCGCTTACCTCACGCCTATCGAGGGCACGCCCCTCCGGCTCGCGGTGCTGCACGACGAGGTCGTCCCTCGGACGTTCAACCTGCGGTTCATCTCCCGCACGGTCGTCGCCGGCGGGCTTCTCTTTCTGCTCGAGTGTTTCCTGCTCGTGGTCACATGGATTCGCTCGCCGACGCACGTGGCGTGGTCCTGGCCCAACCCGGCGCGCTTCGGTCGCCTCGTGCTGGCGTTCCTGTCCGTGACGGGGTGCGCGGGCGTCGTCGCAATCGTGAGGTGGGTGATTCCGGCCGAGACCCTGCCGGTGAGCGTGGCGGGGGTGGTGATCGGAGTGCTGTCGTGCTGGTACATCCTCGACGGGGTTCCCAAGAGCGCGCTCGAGAGCGCGCTCGCGCGCGTCGCGGCTGTGCCGCTGCCCTTTTTCGGACGAGCATCGCGGTGGTTGGCTCGACGGGTGAACAACGACGCGACTCCCGAGACCACCAAGTTCACGTATATCGGTCTGCTCACCGCGCTCCTCGTCTTGCTGGCCGTGCTGCCGACGCTCGCGCTGTCGGATCTGACGTATCGCTGGTCGCTGGGACAGGAGCTCGGGGACGAGGCCTTGCACCTGCAAGACAGCTGGACGGCTCGTGAGCGCACCCTCGCAGCCAACTACCAGCACTCGAACCCGGACATCGCCGACCGCCGGCGCGATGACCTCGAGGATCTCTATTCCTCGCACGACTTCAACACCGAGATCGTGGCGCACAGTTGCGCCGGCGCGCCGACCGGATATCCCGTCGGGACGGCGGCGCTGCTTTCCATCGGAGATCGGATCGCCATGTGGTTGACGCCCCGGGGGGGCGCGTCGATCTCTCACATCGACGAGCTGAACGGATCGTATGGGGCGGCGGCACTCTGCACCAAGGCCTTGACGGCCCTCTCGGTCGCCGACAGCGCCGCCAATCGGCAACGGTTCATAACCGGCAACACCCACCCGCTCCCTTCCCTCGGAGGCTGGCGGCCGCTGGGTCCGGCGATCTCGCTCCTGTTTGCTGTTTGCTGGTGCGCGGTCGTTCTGTTCCGAAGGCGGGTCGATGGTTTCCTGGACAAGCCGCCCGCCACACCGGAGAGCCGCGACACCAGGACGGCTGCGGAGATCTGGGGGCAGTGCTCCGACGAAGAACGAGAAGCCCTCGCGATCGTGGCACGAGGGCAGCTCATCCCTCGTTGCTACGAGGAAGCAGCCGCTCGGCTGGCGAGGGCCGGGCTGATCAAGTTCGCGCCTCTCCCCCGCCAGGTGCTCCCGCTTCTGGAACGTTATACGCTCTCGGCGCCTCTTCCCGCGGAGGGACCCGTGCACACCGGTTTTCACGGGCTCGCGTGGCGTCCGGTCTTCTCGGCGCTGCTCCTCTCCAGCGCTGTCTTCATTTACTTCACCCAGGGCAGCGGCTCGCTCGCCTTCATCACAGCGCTCGCTGGCATCATTCCTCACGTCGAACAGCTGGCCGCGCTCGCGAACCTGACTCCGGCGAGCCGGCGTGACGCGGGGACGAGCCCGCAATGACCCAGGCGCAGCGAGGAGGCGTCGCGGGAATGAAGCTCTGAACGGAACAGAGAATCACAGGCCCGCGACGGCACGCAGCAGCGAGCGGCCGTCGACCGGCTTCGACAGGTGGGCGTCGAACCCGGCGCTCAACGCGCGCACCTTCTCGCGCGGGCCGGCGCCGCCCGTCATGGCTATCAGACGTGGTGGCCCGTCACCGCGGATGGCCCGCACCTGTTCGGCCACGGCGAAGCCATCGAGATCTGGCAGATCGATGTCGAGCAGCACCACGTCCGGATGGGTGTCACGGATTCGATCCAGCGCGGCGCGCCCGCAGTCGACGGTCTCGACGGAGTGTCCCTCGAGCTGCAAGAACACCTGGAGGGTGCTGCGGATCTCGGGGTTGTCGTCCACGACCAGGACGCGGGAGCGCGCCGGCGCGGGCGCGGACATGGCCGGCGACGCGGGGCTCGGAACGGGCGCCTCGTAGGTCGGGCGCGCCGCGCGCGCCGGCTTCTTCATGCGCGCGTGCGAAGAATCCAGCGGCAGCATGACCACCACCTCTGCGCCCTGCCCGATACCGGGGCTGGTCGCGCCGATCGTGCCCGCGTGAAGCTCGACGAGACGCTTGGTCAGGGCCAGGCCGATGCCCAGGCCACCTCGGGATCCGTCGCCGGGCCGGGTCTGCACGAATGGCTGAAAGATCCGCCCGAGCTTGGCCTGCGCAATGCCGCAGCCCGAGTCGCGCACACGGATGACGGCTCGATCGCGCGTCGCCGCCAGCGTGAGCCACACGTGCCCGCGCGGGGGCGTGAACTTCGCCGCGTTGTCGAGCAGGTTCGAGATCACTTGCGCCAGCCGGATGCGATCACCCTGGACGCGCACCGGCTCGGGCGGCACCGACACGCTCAGCTCCGTGCCGTGGCGATCGATCGCCGCCTGTGTCAGCTCCAGCGCGGTCGCGACGATGTCGCGCAGATCGATCGCTTCCGGACGCACGCGGATCTTTCCCTGGGTGAATCGCGAGATCTCCAGCGAATCCTCGACCAGAACGCACAGGTGCTCGACCTGTCGCCGGATCGTCGCGTGCAGCCGAGCTCGCAGCGCGGCGTCGGCCGGCTCGCGCCCTTCCAGCGTTTCCGTGGCGGACAGCAACGAGGCCAGCGGATTGCGCAGCTCGTGCGCCAGCGTGGCCAAGAACTCGTCCTTGAGGTGGGCCGAGTGGTTGAGCTCGACGGCGCGGGCGCGCGCTTCGTCGCGTTCCCGTTCGATGCGGTTCTTGCGGCACAGCTCGACGAAGACCGAGACCTTCGACCGCAGGATGTCGGGATCGAACGGCTTGAAGACGAAGTCAACAACGCCGCTGGCATAGGCGGCGCGGATCTGCGGTAACGCGAATTCGTACGCGGTCTGCATGATGATGGGCAGTGAACGGCCGCGATCCAGCTGGCGGATGCGGCGCGCCGTCTCGAAGCCGTCCATCTCCGGCATCATCACGTCCAGGATCACGACCGCGAACGCGTGGGCGCCGACCAGCGCCAGGGCGTGCGCGCCGGACGTGGCGCGCACGATCTCGATGTCCAGCGGGGCCAGCACCGCCTCCAGCGCCACCAGATTGGCGGCGATGTCGTCGACGACCAGGACCTTGATCGCGGGCGGCGTCATGCGGGCGCCCGATCGATCGCCGCGGCCGCCTCGCCGGCGCTCGGTTGCGTGTGGGGCAGCGTGACCGTGAAGGCGGCCCCCTGTCCCGGGCCCGCGCTGTCGGCGCTGATGCGCCCGCCGTGCAGCTCGACCAGCTCCTTTACCAGCGCCAGACCCAGCCCGAGTCCCCCGCCGACGCGCGTCGAGCTCGCGCCGCGCGGCTTGAACCGGCGAAACAGGTTCGCGGCGGTTTCGGGCGCGAAGCCCACACCGGTATCGCGAACCCGGATGCGCAGCGCGGAGCCGTCGTCTTCCAGAGTGACCTCGACGCTCCCGCCGGTGGGCGTGAAGTTGACCGCGTTTTCGAGCAGGTTGTAGACCACCTGCCGCAGCCGCACCCGATCGCCGACCGACCGCCAGCGCACCTTCTCGGCGCTGGTGGTGAGCTGAACCCGGCGCTCGACGGCCAGGCGCGCCACGTCCTCCGCCGCGTCCGCCACCACTTCGTTGATGTTCACGGGGGCCATCTCCAACGACATCGTGCCGGTGACCAGCCGACTCATCTCCAGCACTCGTTCGACGATGTGTGCCTCGTAACGCGCGCAGAGGTCGATGGTCTCCAGCCCGCGGCGTACCGTCTCGACCGGCAGCTCTTTGTGCAGCAACATGTCCGACCAGAGCAGGATCGACGTGAGCGGCGTCCGCAGCTCGTGACTGAGGACGGCGAGGAACCGGTCCTTCTCTCGGCTCGCTTGCTCCGCGGCAGCGCGCTCGGCCTCCAGCTGCGCGCGCTCCGCCGCCTCGCGCTTGGCTTGCTCGCGGCGCTCATGGAGCTCGACGAAGATCGCCACCTTGGAGCGCAGGATCTCGGCGTTGAACGGACGTCTCAGATAGTCCACGCCGCCGGCGGCATAACCATCCAGGATCTGGGAGGCGTCACAGTCCATCGAGGTCAGAAAGATGATGGGCACCTGGGCGTTGATCCGGCCCGCGCGAATGCGCCGGGCCACCTCGATGCCGTCCACGCGCGGCATGTTGACGTCCAGCACCACCACGGCGAACTCGCACCGGCTGACTTCTTCCAGCGCGCGGGCACCGGAATCGACGCCGGTCACGGCGGCAATCGGTTCCAGCAACGCGCGCAGCGCGGTCAGGTTCGGCGCGTAGTCATCCACGACCAGGATCCGGGACCCTGCCCCTCGCGGCTCCCGCGCGCGGTCGTCTTCCATGATCGCCGCGCGTCAGCTCACCTTCGGCACGCAGTAGCGCCGGATGGCGGTCATCAACCGGGGGCGGTCGAGCGGCTTCGAGAAGGCGTGCACCAGATCGAGATCCGCGGCGATCTCGGGTCTGATCCCTACCGCGGTGATGACGATGACCGGAATGTCGGCCAGATGACGCATGCTGCGCTGGAGGGCGCGGAATTCGAGCCCATCCATGTACGGGAGCATGATGTCGAGCAGGATCAGAGACGGCTTCGGTGGGCGCTCCAGGCGGCGGAGCGCATCGAGCGCATTGGCCTCGGACTCGACGCGGTAGCCCTCGGCGCCCAGCACGACGGCCAGCGAGCTGCGCAACATGAAGTCGTCCTCGACCAGGAGGATGAAGCCCGGTTCGGGCGCGCCGAGCGCGCGGGAGTCGGGCGATTTGGACGTCGAACGGAGGTCGGTGATCTTCGTGACCGTGTCTGAGAGATTCACGCCAGCACCTATGTCTCCGCAACGTAAGGAGTCGCCGAGGGACGTCAACGGGCCTTCGTTGGTTGCTCTCAGATCTGGCCGACCGCGATCTCCACGAGCGCGAGGTCCGGCCGGTCGGGGATGGAAACGGCGGTCCAGGGGCCGCCCGCGGTGACCTGGTACTCGAGCGTCGAGGCGTCGCGCGGGCACATGATCGAGAAGACGTGGGTTCCGAAGAGGTTTCGTTCGCTACCGGCGCCGTTACAGCGGACCGCGATCCGCAGGACCCGCCGAAACTCGACGAGCAGAGCAACCAGTACGAGTCCGAGAACCCCAATGACGAGCGCAACGCGACTCGCATGAGACCCCTCCGAACAAAGGAACTCTATCATCTCGTTAGACACCTGAGGTCTCGCTGGTTCCCACCGCTGCCCCCAAACCATCGGATTCGACGTCTACCGATATGCCAGCAGAGCGACGCGCATCGCGTCGCGGAGGAATCGGTGTACGCTGAAGTATCCAGGCCAATAGGGAGGAAGGACGCTCATGACGTTGGGAAGGCGCGCCGGGTTTGCCGTACTCCTGATAGTCCTCGGTGGACGGATGGCGGCGGCGGAGACGCCCGAAGACGCGGCGCAGGTCGCCGCGGAGTCGTGGCTGAAGCTGGTGGACGAGGGCAAATACGACGAATCCTGGGATCGCGCGGCAAAGCTGTTCAAAGGCGCGGTCACGAAGCCGAAGTGGCGAGAAGCGCTTTCCGGGACGCGAGCTCCCCTCGGCAAGCTCGTCACGCGCAGGGTGTCGTCGCGACGCTACGCCGAGAAACTCCCGGGAGCGCCCGACGGGAAGTACGTCGTGATCCAGTTCAACACCGTGTTCGAGCACAAGGCGTCGGCCGTCGAAACTATCACTCCGATGCTCGACCCGGACGGCGTGTGGCGCGTCTCGGGGTACTTCATTCGCTGAGCGCCGAGGAGGTGCTCAGAACGGGAACTCTTCGTCGCCGCGTTGGGGCGAGGGCTCGTCCTCGACTGGCGTGTCCGGTCCGCTCTTGGAATCGAGGGAGCCGTCGGCAGGGACCACGTACCACTGGCGCCCTTGCTGCTGTCGCTTGAGCAGGCCGTCCGTTTCCATCGCTTCCAGTAAGCGGGAGAAGGTCGAAAAGCCATGATCGCGCTCGTCGAAGTCGGGCTCCTTGCGAACGATGGTCTCCTTGATCAGCGACGGGTTGACGGGCCCGGTTGCGCGCGAGAGCAAGCTCGACACGACCTCGCGCGCGATCGCGGGAACCGCGCGCGTCTTCTTGCCCCCTCCGTCGCCCGAGATCGTGGTGACCGACTTCTCGGACCGGCTTCTGAAGGTCGACCGCGGGCCGTCACGGAACTGATCGCGGCCGTCGCCACGGTCCTGGCCGCGCAGGTAGATGAACTCGTCACAGGCCTTCACGAAGAAGGGCGACGTTGCCTCTCTCACGGCCAGGCCAATCACGAACCGGTCGTTCTCACGCAGCTTGTAGGCGAGGGGGCAGAAGTCGCTGTCGCCCGAGGCGATCACGAAGGTGTTGATGTGCTCGCGCGCGTAGCACAGCTCGAGCGCGTCGATGACCAGCCGCATGTCGGCGCTGTTCTTTCCCGCCCGCGTCGACGGAGGCACGTCGACCAGCTCCACCCCGAACTCGTGCAGGTGCGCCTTGGCGTCCTTGAACCGCGACCAGTCGCAGTAGGCGCGGCGGAAGATGACCTTGCCCTTCTCGAGCAAGCGATCGAGAGCCGGCTGCAAATTGAAGGTCGGCGCGGTGATCCCGGTGTTGGTCACCAGGTTCTCGAAGTCGATGAAGAGGGCGATGCGGCGCTCGGTACTTGAGATCACGCATCACTTTATCGCAGGTCCGCGCCGAGTGGGCGACAGTTTGCGGGTCCGGCGTCGATCGTGATCGTGTCGCTCGGTCTTACGGGGCCTGCGCCCTTGGGGGCGAGCCGAGAAGGCCGCGAGAAGCGACATAGTAAGCAAATGCTCCAGCGAACACCGATCGTGTTGGCGGGCGCCGCCGCGCTTGCGCTGTGTGCCGCCCCTGCCTGGGCTCAGGATAGCGCTCCCCAAGGTGAGCCGATCACCACGATCGATCCAACCACGCTCACCTATGACTATCTGGTCGACGGCACCTTGATGGAGGACGATCCGGTCAACCGCGCGTTCAGCACGGTCCAGGCCGCCTACGACGCCGCTGCCGAGGGCACCCCGGACAAACCGACGGTGATCGGCATTGCGCCAAACGTCTACTTGCTGCCGGGCGGGAACAGCGGCGCCAGCCTGAACATCACCAAGAACTACATCACGCTGCTCGGGCTGACGAACAACCGCCGCTCGGTGGTGCTGGCCGACAACCGCGGCAACGCACAAGGCGCCAGCGACAACGGCTACGTCATCATCGTGAACGCGACCGGCTTCACCGCGCAGAACCTCACCATCCTGAACTACTGCAACGTCGACTATGAATATCCTGGCGATCCCTCCAAGAACCTGACGGCGCGCTCCGCGGTCATCACGCAGGCCGTGGCGCTGCAAGCGTCTGGCGACAAGCACGTGTACGAGAACGTCGCGCTCCTCAGCCGGCTCGATACGATGTTCTTGCAGACCACGCGCTCCTACTTCAAGAGCGTCTTCATCGAGGGAACGGACGACTTCATCGGTGGCGGCACCGTCAGCGCTTGGGAAGACTGTGAAATCGATTTTCCCACCGGCTCGGGAGTGATGTCGGCGGGCAACGTCGCCTTCATCAACTCGACGTTCACCTCCACCGGCATGTTGGAGTTCTCCAAGTCGATGGGCCAAGGCGTCGCTTTGATCAACTGCGTGATGGCGGCCCCCGTGGGCGGCGTCGCCTGGGTGCGAGGAGCCGCGCCTCCCCAGCCCAATCAGCTCTACGTGACGTACCAGGTGAAGGACGCGTCGGGAAATCCCGTGGTCATCAGCGACGGCTCGACCGGGGCTGCCACGTACGACTACTCCTACGAGCTGTCCGATCAGCAGGCGCTGGCCTTCAATCCGTGGAATCTCCTGCGTGCCACGCCCACCGGCGACGCGGACGACTGGGACCCCACCGGCATGGGCGCCACGTACGAGAGCGCAGGTCAGGGGAGCTTGGTCTATCGAATTGCGTTGTCGGGAACGCCTGCCACCGTGCGCACGGGCGCAACGGGAGCGACGATCGGCGCCACGGTCGCGCCGGTTCGGGTGCCCGATCCCTCCATCACCTGGTCGACGACGTCCGATGCGATCCTGCTCGGCAGCACCACCGGCCCAACCGTCGACGTGACGGGCAACAACACCGGTATGCCGCAATATGTACCCGTGGTCGCCACGGCCGCGAATGGCTTTCACACGACCGCGTGGGTATACGTCGAGCCTGCCTACGTCGATCCTCCGATCCTGACCAGCGGCCCGACGCTGAGCGCGCCCGCAGGCGGCCAGATCACGGTCGACTACGACTACGATCTCGGGGGGCACCAGGACCAGTCCGTGATCACCTGGTCGATCTGCGCCGACGCAGGCTGTGGCACCCCGCGCGATGTCGCGGTGAGCCGGGATAACCAACCACTCAAGGTCTACACGATCACTCCGGGCGACGTCGGGAGCTTCATCCGCGTGGGCATCCAACCCAAGCACGACCAAAGCGATCCCGGCCCCGCCGTATACGCCACCTCCGACAAGCCGATCCGCGCGTGCGACCTGGGCTCGACCACCGTTTCGCCGAACTTTCGCAACTTCGTGGTGACGCCGGACGCCGACTACGTGAGCGGCCTCTGGACCGTCGCCGGTACGTGGACCGTTCAGTCGGGCGCCACGCTGGTCAACGGTTACGGTGCGCGCGCGGGTTCGCAGGGCGCGGCGCTGCTCTATCAGGACGACGCCCCGCACGGGGACATGCAGATTGCGCTGACGATGACACCCGAGAAGACATCGGGCGCGGGCTTCGGCAGCCCCGGCTCCGGCGCCGACGGCGCAGGCAACCAGAAGGCGGACATCTACATCAAGTATGACCCGCGAACGAAGACGGGTTACTCGCTGCGCTTCTGGCGCACGACGCAATCGACCTCGCAATGCATGTTTCAACTCTACCGGATCGACAATGGCGTGGGCTCGCCGCTCGACGACAACCAAGTTCTGTCGGGGGTCTTCAGAGACAACACCGTGCTCACGATGAGTGTCACCGGCGACCAGTTGACCGTCGCCGGGCACAACACGGCGAACGGCGAGACCCTGTCGCTCCAGGGCACCATCACCGCGAACGCTTTCGGTGGGGCCGGCGTGGCGTGGTACGGGACCGTGCCCCGCGGCAACAGCAACGTGTACAGTCAGATTGACGTCAGCTACCCAGGCACGACGGTGGGCTCGTGCGCCGCCGTGCCCCCGCCGCCGCCGCCCACTCCGCCCACGACCACGACCACGACCACGACCACGCCGAGCAGCGGTTGCAGTTGCGCGACGGGAGGGCGGCGAGATGGCGGCCTCCTTCCGGGCGCGCTGCCCCTGCTCTTGCTTGGCGCGCTCGCCGTGCGCCGGATGCCGCGCCGGCGCCGCCGCGTTCGCGCGTCGTCGGCAGCGGCGACGACGCGCGCCGCGAACGAACCATAGAAAGGGCTCTACGTTTGGTGTAGCGGCGGCGCAAGCAAGCGCCAACGCCGCATCGGGCGCGGCGCGCGCCGGCGGTCGCGCGTGGCACGACGGGTGCTTTGTCTCCTTGCCGAAAGGAGACCGAATCCCATGCGCACTTCATCGATGACCCTGAAAGCCCTGGTCCTGTTGACCGCGAGCGTTGGCCTCGCCGCCTGCAACGACATCCCGAAGCCAGCCTCGAAGCCGTCGCCCACACCGTCGGTGGCGGCGGAGGCGCCCAAGACGCCCGAGACGCCTGTCGCCAGCGCGCCCTCCGTGCCGCTGGCACCGACCGAGATGAAAAAGGACGAGCTGCTGATCAAGAAGGAGGTGTCCAAGGAGGACGACGACGGCAACGCCATCGAGAACGGGACGTTGACCGAGTTGCTGTCGCGCACGCGCGAGGCGCTGTCGGCGGGCGAGACCGATCGCGCGCTCAAGCTCGCGGCCAGCGCGGTCAAGAAGGCGCCGAAGCGCTCGGCGGGCTGGAACCTGCTCGGGCGCGCGCAGCTGCAGGCGGGCAAGCGCAAGCTCGCGCTGTCGTCATTCGAAAAGGCGGTCGAGCTGAATCCCAGCAACTCGTACGCGCAGAACAACCTTGGCCTGCTCCTGATCTACGAGGGGAAGTACGACGACGCGATCGACGCGCTCGAGGTCGCGACCGAACACGAACCGGTCGAAGGCTTCATGTGGAACAACCTCGGCATCGCGTACGAGCACGTCGATCGCCTCGACGACGCGCGCGAGGCTTTCCGCAAGGGGGCCGACATGGAAAACGACAACGCGCGCGACAGCCTGGCGCGGCTGCAGGGCGTGAAGTCGGTGATCCGGACCGCCAAGGTCGACAAGGTCGACAAGACCGACGGTGAGTCGAAGGTCGGCTCGAAGACCGAGGAGAAACCCGCGGTCAGCGCGACGACGCAGTAGCGGCGTCACGCGACAATACGAGGCCGGCCGGCGCGGAGCGTACCGCGCCGGCCGGCTCGACGTTGATTCAGTCGACGCGGTTGTCGCCGCTGCCCGGTTGCAGCCAGCGCCAGTGATCGTCGGTCCAAAGCACGATGTTGCGCAAAGAGTGTCCCGTCCGCTGAATGCGGGGGCTCACGTTCGCGAACGTGCTGGGAATCGTGGTGAGCGCCGATGGGGTGTAGCTCTCTCCCACGAAGTAGTAACGAACCGTGGCGTCGTCGTTCCAGTGAACGAAGATGCCGGCGTCGTTGGTTGGTTTGTGATTGCCGCCGGAGCTCGCGATGCCGGCTCTTCGGAAACGGGCCAGTGTCGCGGCCATGCTCTGCGCGACCGACGTCAAGTCGGGGGCATCGGCCAGGCCGGCGTGCTGAAAGTAAACCGTGACGATCGGCGGCTGGATGCTCTCTTCGTAGATGTCGCCGTCGTCGACCGTGAAGACGCGTTCGACGCTGAAGCCCGACCGCCCGATGTCCTCGATGAACGGAGCGAGGAGGTCCACCGCGCGGCTGCCAGCGTCGAGGCAACGCAGCGAGACGATTCGCGGGGCGCGAGCCGCTGGCGTCCGGGGAGTGGACGTGGGCGTCTCCAGCATGCGCCGGGCCTCTTCCGCCATGAGCGAGGCGCTCGGGTGACCGAGGAGCGTGTAGACAGCGGCGAGGTTGTTCAGAGTCATCCCGACCTGGGGATGCACTTCACCGAAGAGCTCCTTCTTCAACGCCAGCGCCAGAGACAGTGACTTCTCGGCTCGCAGGTAGTCGCCCTTCTGAAAATAGAGCGCGCCGAGCTGGTGATGTGTCGCGGCGATCGCGTCCTTCCGGGCCTTGAGCACGGTGCTGGCGAGAGAGAGGCAGTCGAGGAGGATCTTCTCCGCGCTGTCGTACTGCTCCAGGCCGAGATGCGTGCCGGCAAGGTGACTCATCGCGGAGTACAGCTCCGCGGGACGCTCGGGAAAGTGTTTTGTGAGGATCGCGATCGCTTCCTCGATCGGCGCGAGCGCATCGCGATGACGCCCGCAGGCGGCATAGGTCGACGCGAGCGCGTCCAGCGTCGCGAGTCGCTCGACCGACGGCCGACTCTCCGTGGCCTTCAGCATGGCCAGCGTTCGTTCGTAGAGCGGGACAGCCCTGGCCGGCAGTCGCAGCTTCAGGTAAGTCTCCGCCGCGGTCCGGAAGGCCGCAGCCTTCTCCAGGGAGTCGCCAGGATACTGGGCCTCGCACGCACGCAGGAGCTCCTCGACTTTCCTCGCGACCTCCTTCGAATCCGACATCCGTCTCGAGTGTCAACCGTGGGACGATCGCGGTCAAGACGCCAGCGACGGGCGGGCGGTCACGGTGGCGGAGTCGCGGGGCTCACCGCCGCCCGGAGCTCGGACGAACGGTCGACGAGGGCACGGATCTCATCGGTAATCTCGGGCGCCGACACGAAGACATCGAAGCCGGAGTTCGTCAGGCGGCCGTGACGTTTGAACGTGAGATCTTGCTTGGATTGATGCCGGACTGCGACGCCCGTGTCCCCGTTCGAGAGCACGGCCACGTTCACCTTGGTCGTGTCCAGGGTCAGGTCGCCGGCGCTGAACGTGTGGGTGGCGCGATGGTATTCGATCGCCAGCGGCGCTGGCAGGGTTGCGACCGAGGTCTTGAGCGCGTCCTTGCCGAAGGAGCCTGTCTGCAACCACCGCCCGAATCCGTTCGCGGAACGCACGAACACCACCAGCTCCAGCGTGCGCTCGCACGGGCCGATGCTGTGCTCGACGGCCAGCACCGCGACGTGCGGGTCGCCTCTCCAGGCCAAGACGTAGAGCGGCACGCTGTCGAACGGCGTGGCTTTGGAGCAGGGTCCAGCAGCGAGCCGCTCCGCGATCAAGGCGTCGAGTTGCCTGGCCGCTTCGGCAAACCGCGCCAGCTCTTCGGGAGTCGGTTGCAGCTGGATACCCAAAAAGCTGCCGAGCGGAGGCTTGCCCGACTTCCCGCCCGACTTGGGTGTCATCAGCAGCTTGGCGATCGCCGGATGCTCGTTGAGGGACCGCGGGTAAATGTCGGCCAGGTCGAGCAGGCTCTCGGCGGCGTGCTGCTGGACGAGCCAGGAAGGATCGCGTCGCACGCGCTCGAGCAAGGGCGCGCGCATGTGCGCGAGCGCGAAGTGGCGTGCGCCGATGGCCGCGCTCATGCGCGCCGACTCGGATCGCGAAGTGAGGGCGGCGATCAGCTGGTCCGTGTGATCCTGCAGGCCGCCCAGCGTCCGCAGGGCGAGGATCACGTGGACTCGAAAGTCGTCGTCCTTTGCAGCGCTCGCCGACTCCAGATCCGGCAGCAACTCGCGCCAACCCGCCCCCGCTGTCGCTTGCACGGCGAAGGTCTCGCAGGCGCGGATCCCGCGGCGAAGCATCACCACCGCGCGCGCCCTCTCGTCGGGGCTCAACCGAGACAGACGTCGCGGATCCGGTCCGTCCTCGATGAGCTCGAGCCCGCGCCCGAAGACACCACCGAACCAGTCCTCCCATTCTCGATCGCGTGACCCACACTGAAACGACGCTGGCGCCGGCTCAGGCGGGGCGGCGGACGCCGGCGAGGAAGCCACGGGTGGTGCCGGAGCGGGCGTGGTAGCCGGCGTGGTAGCCGCCTTGCGCTGTCCGCCCGGGGCGGCTGCCGCGGGACGATCCGGCTTCGTGGTCGCGCAGGCAGCGCTCGCAATCACGACCGCCATCGCGAACCGAGGCCATTGGGCGAGATGCGGGGAACCGTCACCAACGGCCTTCTCCACGTTGCCGCGCATGCGCAAGACGACGGTAACACGCCTTTGAATCCTTTTGTCAGCCAGGGCGAGCTATTGACCGCAGCTCAACGCCGCCGCCGGCGCGTTCGCCGCCACGACATCGGCGTCCGTCAACGTTCTCAGGAAGCAGATCAGGTCATTCACCTGCTGCTCGGTCATCGGCGCCTTCGAACCGGCGGCGCGGCCGTCGAGCGGCAGCTGGGTATCGAGGTTCTTGTGGTGGGGCGCCGGCAGATCGTCGTACTTCTGCACCTTGCCGCCCACGTATTGCGCGGTGACGAGGCCGTAGGTCGGGAAGTCGGGATCGGGCTTGGCCTTCGCGCGGCCACCGACGGTCGGATACCAGAGCTCGGGGCGCGTATCGCGGGTGTTGTAGAAGCGGACCGCCTGCTCCAGCGAATGCATCACACCGTTGTGAAAGAACGCGCGCCTCACGGCTATGTTGCGCAACGTCGGGGTCTTGAACAGGCCGCAGTCTTCCTTGAACTGCCCATGGTCGGTGCGCAGCGGACCGCACAGCCCGAGATCGACATGCGTCCGCTTGCGATTGGCCGGGATCTGCGGATTGCGCGGGACGCCGATCGCCTCGAACGAATAGTCGGTGAGCTCCGGGGGCGCACCGTCGTCCTGGCTTGCATCCGCCAGGTGGCAGCCAGAGCAGTTGCCGGTCTTCTCGTCCTTGAAGACCTTCAAGCCGCGCTCCTCGGCAGGCGTGAGCTCCCCGCCCGGGCGCCGGTAAAGGTGCAGGTCATACTTGCTGTTGTACGGGTGAAAGCTCGGGTCCTCGATCTGGAATGCCTGCAAGGCCTGGCGAAGCTTGTCGTAGGCGACCGTGACGTCGGCCAGCGCGTCGGCGCCGAATGCGCGCGCGAACGCGGCCGCCGACGAAGAACGGCGCAACCGTGCCACGACATCCACGGCGTCGGTGTTCGCCATCTCGAAGGGTGACGTCAGCGGCGCCTGCGCCTGCTCGGCGAGCGAGTCGGCGCGCCCGTCCCAGGCGAAGCCGCCCCCCGGGCCGGGGACGCTGAAGCCGTCGGGGTTGTCCTGCGTGTCGCGGTAGCCGGGCGTGAACTCCTTGTAGCGAAGCGAGGGCACGGCCCGCAGGCCGGGCGACGTGCCGCGCGGGCCTCCGAGCTGCACGGCCAGGTCATTGGTCGGACCGTAAGCGTGGGCGGGGTCGTGGCAGGTCGCGCACGCCATCTCGCCCGACGCCGACAACCCTTTGTCGAAGAAGAGCTCCTTGCCGACCTGCGCCGCCGCGGTCAGCGGGCGGGGCAGAGGAGCGGCCGGCCCGACGGGCGGGGCTCCGGCCGGCGCGGGCGGCTGGCGCACGTTCACCGAGCCGTCGGCCTTGGAACAGGCAGCGACGGCGAGACAGATCGACAGCAACGCAGCGACGTTCACTTGGCTCATTCGTTGGTTTCCCGAGCACGCGAACCGGCGCCGGCCGTTCGAAAACGGCGGCGCCGGCCGCGGAATGAGATGATTGCTAAATGACTACTGATTGAAGTCGAACATATCCCAGAGATCGGTCAGCGCC
>Ga0265342_10000423_pt1 | contig 46377 bp, 36 predicted proteins | sample 4CB327metaG_FD_203125 | JGI IMG/M metagenome (GOLD analysis project Ga0265342, IMG submission 203125) | Rhizosphere microbial communities from Carex aquatilis grown in University of Washington, Seatle, WA, United States - 4-CB3-27 metaG | ecosystem: Host-associated > Plants > Roots >... | reverse complement strand
GCCCCCCCCCGGCGCGCGCGGCGCCCGGCGCCGTCAAGGGTTGTGGGCCATGCCGTCGAGGACCTCGCGCAGGCTCTCGAGCTGCGCGGTGTATACATACTGATCGAAGAGCTTCTCACAGGCGTAGAAGTCGTCGCCGTAGGTGATCGAGCCCGCCGTTCCTTCGACCACGAGGCTGCGGCTATCGAGATCCGCGCCGCAGGTGGTGACGTTCGAGACCTTGACCGCTGCCGCGGTGGCGATGGCGTGCGTGCGCTCGGCAAAAGTCAGCGTACGCCATCCAACGACCGTGCTGAAGGCGGCCGGGTCGTTGAAGTCGGTGCCCGTCATTTTGCAGATGCTCCAGCCGAGCGACCCGTCGCCCAGGTCGAGATCGTAGCTCGCCTCGTAGTGGCACGATGCTCCCGCCGGGAGCTGAGGCCCGAATCCGCCACCGTCGGTCTTCCAGACAACGTGGCTGGTTCCCGCCCCGACGACGCTTTCGTTGGTCCCGGCGGTTCCGCCGCCTTGGCTGCTGCAGGCCCCGAGGCCGATCGAGGCCAGCGCGACGACTACCGATACATCGAGGACTCGATGACGAGCCATGGGGCCTCCTGTTGAAATCCTAGCTGCAATCTCGACGCCACCCAACGAAACCTCGCAGCGCCCCAATGAATCCAGCAATCTGCGCCGCAACGGCATGCCCGGATCGCGGCCGATTGATCCCGTCGCCCTCGGAAATCTGAGGGGACGCGAAGCAGCCTGACGCCGTTGTTCCGGTGCGGTCGAAACCGGCTAATCTGCGCCCATGCCGACGTCCCCCTCCCCTATCCTGCGTACCGCGAGCTCCGCCGCGCGCGTCGCCGCCGCGTTCCTCGTAAGCGCCGCGATGCTCGCTGGCGTAGGCTGTATCAAGCGCACTGCGCCGCCGCCGTCCACCGGCGGAACGGCGGCGGTCCCGGGCTCGGCGCCCATCAAGACCTCGGCGGCGCAGGAGGCGGCCAACGCGCGTCTCGCCGGAGTCTCGCGCGTCGATCTGCTCGGCGGCCAGGCCATGGGTGCGTTCAAGGTCAGCGGCGACGCGCGCAAGGTCGACATGACGACCATCCCGATCACCGGACAGCCGTTCAACGAGGCGCTGCGGCTGGCGGTCAAGGACGCGTCGGACCACGAGTGGGCGGTGCAGCTCGAGGCGCCGAACGCAGGCGCGCTCGAGAGCGGGGACGCGATCCTGGCAACGTTCTACCTGCGCAGCGAGACGCCGCAGCAAGGTTCGGTCGGCGAGACCGAGCTGGTCTTCGAGCTGGCGCAGTCGCCGTACACCAAGTCGATCCAGTATCCGATCAAGGTGGGCAGCGACTGGATCAAAGCGCAGGTGCGCTTCAAGGCGTCGCGCGACTTTCAGCCGGGCGAGGCTCACTTGTTGTTCCGCCTCGGTTACGAGCCCCAGGTCTTGCAGCTGGCCGGCGTCACCTTTGACAGCTTCGGCAAGCAGGTGCCGCTGTCCGCGTTGCCGACGACCCAGGCGTCGGATCGCCGGCGCGAAAAGACGCTGGTCGCCGCGGCAACGGCAACGGCAACCGCGGCGCTGAGCGGCCCACCCGTCGAGGGCGGCGATCTGCGGCTCGAGGTCAACGCCGCGCAGGTGATCCGCCCCATCAGCCCGTACGTCTACGGCATCAACTCGCAACCGGGGGAAGGCGTCGGTCCGACAGTGCGCCGCATGGGCGGCAACCGCGGTACCGCGTACAACTGGGAGCTCGACGTCTCGAACGCCGGCAACGATTACAAGCACAGCAGCGACGACTATTCGTGCACGGTGATGGGCTACAGCGGCTGCGCCCGACCCGCGGCGCAGTATCTCGAGTTTGCAAAATCGAACCGGCACGCCGGCTGGGAAACGATCGCGACGGTGCCGCTGGTGGACTACGTCACCGCGGACAAGGACGGCCCGGTCGACGAGAAAGAGAAGGCGCCGAGCAAACGATGGGTGCGCTCGCTGCCGCAGAAGGCGACCGCGTACGCCGCCACGCCCGATCTCCGTGATGGAGTCGTCTACGAGGACGAGTTCGTCAACTACATGGTGCAGAAGCTGGGCAAGGGCTCGGACGGTGGCATCAAGTTCTACGCGCTCGACAACGAGCCGGCATTGTGGCCGTCGACACATCCGCGGGTCCATCCGGAGAAGACCACCTACAAGGAAATGGTCGAGCGGACCACCGCCACCGCCGCGGCGATCACCAAGGTCGATCCGTCGGCGCAGATCATCGGCGGCACGATGTTCGGATGGTCGGAGTACATGTCACTGTCGGATGCGCCCGACGCGAAGGCGGAAAACGCCAAGCTGGCGGATGGCAAAGGCACCTACGTCGATTTCCTGCTCGCTTCGATGAAGCGCGCCGAGGAGCAGCACCATCGCCGCCTGATGCACCTGCTCGATTTCCACTGGTATCCAGAGGCGCGCGGCGCCGCCCGCATCACCGACAAGGACGTGTCGCCCAAGACCATCGACGCGCGGCTGCAAGCGCCGCGCAGCCTGTGGGATCCGACGTACGTGGAAAAGAGCTGGATCGCCGCGCAGCTGGGCAAGCCGATCCGGCTCTTGCGCTGGCTCAAGGAGCGAGTCGACGCGAACTATGCCGGCACCCAGCTAGCCATGACCGAATACAACTACGGCGTCGGCGACCACATTTCGGGTGGGCTCGCGCAAGCCGACGTGCTCGGCGTGCTCGGGCGCGAGGGCGTCTACCTGGCGACCTACTGGGGCGACGGCGCGGGCAACGGCCAGCTGCCGAAATACATAAAGGCGGCATTCCAGATCTTCCGCAACTACGACGGCAAGGGCGGCGCCTACGCCGACACCGCGGTTCAGGCGACGCCGGCGGCGGCCGGCGATCTCGACAAGACGTCGGTCTTCGCCGCCGTCGATTCCAAGCACCCCGGAACGCTGACCGTGTTGGTGATCAACAAGGAACAGCACACGGCGTTCAACGGCAAGATCGAGATCACGCCCGAGGCCAAGGGCGGACCGTACACCAAGGCCGATGTCTTCAGCTTCGATACGAGCGCCGCCGCGGTGCGGCCACTGCCGGCAGCCGACGTCACCAACAACCAGATCAGCTACCGCCTGCAACCGCTGTCGGCTACCCTCTTCGTCTGCCACCGGTAGGGCATTTCTCTCGTCATTTATTTTCCGCTTGTGTCCGTTCGTTGGGGAGCTGTCATGAAGCAACGTAGTTTGATTGCAGGCGGGTTGCTGCCATCGCTGGTGCTCGCGACCGCGACTGCGGCAGCCGGCTGCGGCGCCAGCGAGATGAACGGGCCGGTAGATCCCAACGCCGCTCCCCTCGAGGTCGGCGTGAGCATTGATGCCAGCACGCGCTATCAAACCATGGTCGGGTTCGGGGCCGCGGTTGGATTCGAGATTAGTCTGCTCGCCAATCAAGCCAACCGGGCCGAAATCTACAATGCGCTGTTCGTCGACGGCGGCTTGCAGATATTGCGCGTTGCCAACTGGTATCAAAACAGCCAGGCACGCGGCAATCCGAACGACATGGGCGACTTCAACTCGACCGTGTCGGTCGTTACGGGCGCGCGCGCGGCGCTGGGGCACGACCCGGTGATCCTGATGTCTTCATGGTCGCCGCCGCCGTCGATGAAGAGTGTCAACAACTTCGTGGGCGGCACCCTGGGCCAGAGCAACGGCGCGTATCGCTACGCCGACTTCGGGCAGTGGTGGCGCGCGTCGCTGGACGCGTACGCGGCGGCCGGCGTGGTGCCGACGTACGTCAGCATCCAGAACGAGCCCGACTTCGTGCCGACGGGGAGCAGCACCTGGTCGAGCTGCCTCATCGATGCCACCGAAGACCTGACCAAGCACGCGGGCTACGGCCCGGCGCTGGATGCGGTCACGAGCGCAATCGCCGATCTGCCGTCCAAGCCGACGCTGGTCGGCCCCGAGGTCTCGGGCATCGGCGGAGCGACGATCGAGAACTATCTGCAGGCAATGACCACCGGTGGAGATCTCGATCAACTGGGTGCTGTCGCTCATCATTTGTACAACGGGGGAAGCTCATCGCTGCCGTCGTCATTCAGCAGCGGGATGGCCACGCTGGCCGGCGCGGCTGGCACCCTGCCGCTGTTTCAGACCGAGTTCGGACCGAATCCGGCTGACATGTTCAACACCGCCTGGCTGATCAACAACGCGGTCACCGTGGAAGGCGTCGCCGCGTATCTCTACTGGGATCTCATCTGGGGCGAGAGCGCGACGTCGACGAACCCTTCGGGGCTGATCAGCATCGAGACTGTTCCCCCGGCGCAATGGAAGACGGCCAAGGGCTACAAGATCAACGACACTTACTACGCGCTCAGGCATTTCGCGAAGTGGATCGACGGCGGCTGGCAGCGCATCGGAGCCACACCGGCGTCGATCGTGATCCGCACCTCCGCGTTCATGTCTCCCGACGGACAGAGTGTGACGCTGGTGCTGCTCAACACCGACACTGCCGAGCATCTCGTCACGCTCGATCCCGGCGCGTTCGCCTTCAGCACGTCGGCGATCTACCGCACATCGGGAACCGACGAGCGCACGGCGCCGCTCGGGCCTTTGCCGGCCGGCAATGCCGTCGACATGCCGGGCCGGTCGCTGGCGACCGTCACGCTCACGCCCTGAAGCGAGCGCCGACGCCGGTTGGCCGCTGGGCTCGCTGGGCCGTCGTCGCTACTGCGTGACGAACTTGATGTCGTCGATACGAATCTCGACGTTGCAGCCCACCTGCGTGCCCCCGTCGGGAGGCGCCGACGAGTTCGCCTGCCACTGAATGCCGACCAGCTGGGCGGCCATCGGTGCCGTCGACGGGTTCTGCAAGAAGCTGGCGAACGGCACGGTGATCGTCATCGGCGTCGCCGTCGGGATCGCCAGGTTGGTCGCCGCGGGAAAGACGTAGCAGGTCATCATGGTCGAGTCGCACTTGCCCCCACTCGGGCTCGTCGCCGTCGACGGGCGCTCCTCCTGCGTCTGCAGCTGCACCTGCCAGATGCACCCGTCAAAGCTGCCGGCGGTGAGCGAAGCGGTGAACTGGAGCGCGTTGTAAGTCGACGCATCGACGCAGGACTCGAACGAGATTCCGGCGCCCGCGTAACTTCCCGGCGCAACGCCCAAAGTCAATTTCAGGTTGCGCGCCGTTGTGTCGACGCTGGCCGTTCCGCCGAGCGTCTGGCCCGCGTCGCTGGTCGAGACGCCAATGAAACCAAAGGGACTGCCGCGGAGGCCGCTGGAATCGCAGTACTTCCCCAGCGAGGCGCTCCACTGCATCGCCGAGAAGTCGGTCACGAGCCCGTCGGCGAGCATGAGGGGAGCGGTGCAATCGAGGACGCCGCCGTTCGGACACTGGTTCACTGTGACGCCGCCGGTACCGCCGCCGGTCATTCCACCGTTGCCGGTGACGGACGACCCGCCCAGTCCCGTCGCCGTGGAGCCTCCGAAGCCGGTGGTGCCGCCGGATCCGGTCCGCGTGCCGCCGCTCGACCCACCGCAGTGAGTGAACAGCAGGATCGCCGCCAGCCCCCCGGGCAGCGCCAGGGACCATGAATACCTCAGAATCCCTCTCATTGGAGCTCTCATGGGCATCACCCTTCGTTTAAGTAAGTGGCGGGAATCGTCTATATCAATATTCCCTCCACTCACACAAGTGAGCGTCCGCGAGTGATTACCTAGGTCCGAGCGCGAGGACCGGAACGCGCAGGCTCGAGCCCGCGATCAGCGACAGCCGAGCGGCCCGGAGTCCGGAGAGGGGTACTCGGTGCAACTGCTGATGTAGCCGATGCACGTGTAGGTCGACTCGACCATTCCGCAGTCGCTCTCCGGATAGTAGTGAAACACGTCCACGCAGTTGTTTGGAAACACGCTGGTGGCACTGCACTTACCCGCTTCCTTCGACGTCTCGATCGTTCCGTCGCAGTCGTAGTCCCAGGTGATTCCGCCACAGACTCCGTTGGCGCTCGAGGTTTGGAACCCGGCGCCGGGATGAATCAATTTGGCGACCGGATGGGTGGAATCGTCGCAACAATCGCCGCTCTGCACCGCGTAGCCGACCGGCGGTGTCGTGCCGCAAAAACCGGTCGCGGCGCCGGCACCATATCCGTCCGCGTCAGTGTCAGCGTAGTACGGCGAGCACGCGCCCGACGCGCACTGCATTGCCAGCGTGCAAATCTGTCCGTCGGCAAGAAGGCACTTCGTGCCGATGCAGATCTGCGTCGAGCTGCAGGTGGGCACACAGCCGCTCGTCCCCCCAGCCCCACCCGCTCCGCTTCCGGCCGTACCGCCTGCCCCACCGCCCGCCCCGCTGCCGGCGGCTCCGCCCGAACCACTCGAATCCGGCCGTCCACCGTCGGAAGATCCGGCGATTCCTCCGCCGCCGGCCGCGCTTCCACCGAAGCCAGCGAGGGAACCGCCCGCCCCGCCGCCGCTCTCTCCGATCGAACCCGCTCCACCAGCGCCGGACACCACGTCGCCCCCGTCGGCCATCACAACCCTGTAGCTCGTGCAACCGACGAGCCCCGCTGCCAGCACGATCACCACCAGCCCGAGCGCCCGCGCGCGTTCTCGCAAATCTCTCATGAAGTTCTGCCCTCCAGGCACCGACACCCCCCATCGGCAGAACCCGCCTGTAGGTTGACGTCAGGCACCGGCCTGCGCCGTGGGCCTAGCGCCGCGGCCAGGGAGTGTCCCGAATAAGTGACGGGCCCCGTCCTCGTGATCGTCCTCGGCGCCGTGCTCGTCCGCGAAACATCACGACGTCTTGCTGAGCACGAACCCGGGATCGGTAAACCGCGCTGAGTGCTCGAGCGCGCAGGACTGGTCACGGGCGTGGGCATTCCCGTCGTTGACGGAAACCAGCCCCAATTCGCGGAAGATGAGGTGGTAAATACCCGCCAGCGGAAAGCTGAACCAGCGCCGCAATCGTGCTCGGATGGTGATCAACGGAGGTATCTGCGGGAATGGGTTCACTCCGCTGAATGCATCCCGCAACGATCACGAACCGCGGATTGTCGCCGCGGCGTGAGCCATCACGCTTGACCCCACACAACCCGGATGGGAAGCTGCGCCCGCCCATGAGTGAAGGTCGCGTCTCGATCCACGCGGCGGCGGCAATTGCCATGACCGTGCTGGGTCTGGCGTGCATCCCCACCGCGCCCCGGTCCGCGCTCAGCGGACCGACGATCCAGCCCGAGGTTCGTCTCGGTGACTGCGCCACCGCCGAGCAGGGGCTGGAGTTCGCGCCGTTCATGATCAGCGACTTCGAACAGGGGCTCGGGCAGTACGCGTACACTTACGTCGACAACACGGCGGCGATCTCGCCCAGCGGCTACCAGCAACCGACCGAACCCGGCCAGCACTGCGTCGATGATCCTGGCCACAATGTGTTTCACGCGCATGGTGGGCCGTTTCTCGGCTGGGGCGGAGGATTCGGCGTGGCGATGCAGCACATCGTCCAGCAAAACTGCGTCGGCTCGCCACTGCCCGACTACTGCATTCCGCCGGGCGCGCAACCCGAGGTCACCGGCCTCTACCTCGACGCCAGCCAGTGGGACGGTGTGGCGGTCTGGGCGCGGCGCGGAGCCGGCGGCCAGCCGCTGCTGCGCGTGCTCATCGGCAACAAGTACACCGACGACGACATCAGCTTCACGATGTACAACTATTATCCGAACGAGCCGCGTTACTGCGAGCGCATCCGGGAGTGCGCGTGCATCAACGGCCTAGACTGCACGTTCTCCCAGGATCAGGACCACGGCGGGCCGGTCGGCGTGATACCGGGCGGCGGATACTATTGTGGTGCCCCGGGCATCGTCAGCGGCCCGGACGTCATGGCCGCCGGCGACACGCAGCACGACACCAACACCTGCAACACCACCCGCTGCGACGATCCCTACCCCGCCTATCCAAACATCGGCGTCGACAACACCCACCCGTTTGGCTCCGACCCGGCATTTGCCAATCGGCCGTGCCGGCCGTTCACCTTTCGGCAGGGCATCACCACCAGCGTCTGTTACGGCGACAACGATCCGCCGCCTGCGCAGACCGACGAGCAGTGCGGCGACCACTGGACGTACCCGCTGATGCTCACCACCGACTGGCAGCTCTTCCTGGTGCCATTCAGCTGGATGGGTCAGCAGGGCTTCGCCAAGCGGTTCACATTCTTCGATCTCACCTCGGTGTCGGTGGCGCGTTTCACCTGGGACGCCGGCCCCGTCGACTTCTACGTCGACAATTGGCGGTTCTACCGGGTCAAACGGCCGCCGGCCGACGGCGGTAACTAGCCGCCCTACCAGCTGTGTAGTGTGCCGTCGAGCTTGCGGTTAACCGGCAGGTAAGCCGCGCTGTAGGGGAACTTCGCGGCGAGCGCCTCGTCGATGTCGACGCCCAGGCCGGGCGCATCGCCGGGGTACATCGCGCCGCCGGCGAACGAGTACGCGTGCGGAAAGACGCGGTCGGTGTCCTCGTTGTGAGGCAGGTATTCCTGGATGCCGAAGTTGTGCACGCTGAGATCAAAGTGCAGCGCCGCCGCCATGCACACCGGCGACAGATCGGTCGCGCCGTGGCAGCCGGTGCGCACGTGGTAGAGCTCGGCCAGGTGAGCGATTCGCCGCAGGTGCGTGAGCCCGCCCGCGTGCACCACGGTCGCGCGCACGTAGTCGATGAGCTGCTCCTGGATCAGCTGCTGGCAGTCGTAGATCGACGAGAAGATCTCGCCGACCGCGATCGGCGTCGTCGTGTGGCGCCGGATCAAGCGAAAGCCCTCCTGCAGCTCGGCGGGCACCGGATCCTCCATCCAGAGCAGGTGATAGGGCTCGAGCTCCTTGCCCAGGCGCGCCGCCTCGTTGGGCGTCAGCCGGTGATGCACGTCGTGCAGCAAATGCACGTCGGAGCCCAGCTCCTGCCGCACGCGCGCGAACAGCCGCGGTACGGTGTCGAGGTACTTCTCGGTGCTCCACGCGCTCTCGACCGGCAGCCCGCGCGCCGCTGGCTCGTAGCTCTTGCCAACGGTGGTAGCCGCGTGCGCGACGCCATAGGTCGCCGGCAGGCCGGGAATGCCCGACTGCGCGCGCACTGCCTTGTACCCGGCGGCGACGAAGCGCGCCACCGATGCCACCGTCTCGTCGGCGGTATCGCCGTGCGCGTGACCGTAGACCATGACGTTTTCGCGCGCGCGTCCGCCCAGCAACTGGTAGACGGGCACACCCAGCGCCTTGCCCTGGATGTCCCAGAGCGCGGTATCGACCGCGGCGATCGCGGTCATGGTCACGGGCCCGCGCCGCCAGTAGGCGCCCTTGTACAGGTAGTGCCAGGTGTCCTCGATGCGGCGCGCGTCGCGGCCGATCAGCAGCGGCACCACGTGCTCTTGCAGATACGCGGCGACGGCGAGCTCGCGCCCGTTGAGCGTGGCGTCGCCGAGGCCGTGAATGCCGTCCTCGGTGATGAGCTTCAGCGTGACGAAGTTGCGCCCCGGGCTGCAAACGATGACCTTGGCGTCGGTGATCTTCATTGGTTCACGCCGCTGCTCGAGAAGCCGCCGTCGACCACGATCATCTCGCCGTTGACGAAGCTCGCCGCCTCCGACGCCAGGAACACCGCCGCGCCCGCGCACTCGTCGGGGTGGCCGAAGCGCTTCATCGGCGTTCGCCACAGCAGCTCCTGACCGCGCGGCGTGCCGTCGAGCAGCGCGGAGTTGAGCGCGGTGCGAAAAACGCCGGGCGCGATCGCGTTGACGCACACGCCGCGGCTGCCCCATTCGATCGCCAGCGACTTGGTGAGCGACACGACGCCGGCCTTGCTCGCGCAGTAGGCGGCGACCTCGAGGAACGGCGCCACCGTCGCCACCGACGCGATGTTGATCACCCGCCCGTAGCCGCGCGCGAGCATCGGCCTGCCGAAGATCTGGCAGGCGCGCAGCGTGCCGGTCAGGTTGGTCTCGACGATCGCATTCCAGTCGTCCTCGGCGAAGTCGATCGTCGGCACCCGCTTGGTCTTGCCGGCGCTGTTGACCAGGATGTCGACCTGGCCAAACGCCGCCAGCACCTGGTCGCGCAGCCGCTCGAGCGACGCGCGATCGGTGACGTCGGCGCTGGCGCGCAGGGTGCGACGGCCGAGGCGCTCGATCTCGGTCGCGGCGGCGTCGACCTCGGCGGGGCGCCGCGCCGCGGCCACGACGTCGGCGCCGGCGGCCGCCAGCCCGAGGCTGATCGAGCGGCCGATCCCGGTCGTGCCGCCGACGACCACCGCCACCCGCCCGACGAGAGACACGGAGGCGGGCTGCGCAGAGGTCGCTGCCGGCGTCGTCACGGCTCCGTTCTTACCACCACATGCTGGCGGAGATCGAGAGCATGTCTCCGTCGGGAACCTGCGCCGGATCGACCATCGGCGGGTCGCCGGTGCGCACCAGCGTGTTCGACCCGTTGAACCAGTGCGAGTACTGAATGACGATCTGGTCGGTGGCCTGCCAGTCGGTCCGCAGGATCACGCGCGGGGAGACGACCGCGAAGCTGTAGTGCGCGTCGTCGGTCAGCGGATCGACGCGGTCGTAACGCAGCGACGTCGCCAGCCAGGGCAGCACGCTGTAGGTGGCCTCGAGACCGACCTTGCGCTTATCGGCGCCGCTCCAGGGGTGACCGGTCACGCCCGCCGAGACGTTGGCCGTCGCCGGGTCGACGCCGGGGTCGGCGCTGGTGACGTGGGTGAACATTCCGAACACGCTGACGAACAGATCCGGTCCGTCTCCCGAGAACGGAATCGGATAGCTCACCAGCTTGCCGATGCTGAGATCGTACTGGAATCCGAGCGTGCCCAGCGTGCCGGTACCGCCGCTGTTGAGGCCGAAGTAGTTCTGCATGAGACCGAGGCCGCCCGGCGCGTTGAGCACGCTGATGATGCGGCTGACGGCGCGCGCCTGCAGCGCATCGGTGTACGAGTAGGCGAGGTAGAGGTGACCGAAGCGGCCCGCGTTCACGCGCGCGTCGGCGGCGAAGATGTTGATGCGACCGTCGGGCGCCGAGGTGCCCGCGCGATCGTCCATGCTGAACGCGCGCAGGAAGTGAGCGCCCAGCGTGGCCCGCTTGCGCCAGCCGACGCCGACGTGCCCGTGCGCGACGAACGAGCTGCCGGCGCCGGGGTCGGCGAAGTTGTTCCACGCGTCGACCGTGATTGACTGCGATGCCTTGTTGCTCTGGCCGTGGATGCCCTCGACCAGGATCAGCGTCAGGTCGCCGAAGCCGATCTTCGCCGTCGCCTGCTCGCCGACCCCGCTGATGCGCGCGATCAGCGGCGTGCCGTAGCGTCCTTCGTCGAATTCGCCGGTCGCGCCGAAGCGCGAGGTGAACGCGCCGACCAGCGCCTGCAGGTGAAGCCGGCTGTCGATCGGCGGCGTGATCGACACGAACACGTCGGTGACGCCCAGCTGCGAGGCCGGCTCGAGGAACGAGGTGGACGCGTTGGCCTGCTTGGCGACGATGCTCACGAGGCCGGTGACCACGCTGTTGCCCTCTGAGAAATTGATCTGCGCGTAGGTCGTGGGCACGATACCGGTGTGCGAGAACGTCTCGAGATCGTCGGGCACGACCGGCGGCGAGTGCAGCGTGGTGTGGCTCTGCCCCGGCATCGGGTTCACGCGCGAGCCGATGCCGGCGTTGAGCGGCGCAGTGAGGAAGCCGTGGAAATCGAAGCGCCACTCGTCTTCACTGAGCGACTTCTGCCCAAAGGCGGGGGTAACGCCGCCGGGCAGCGCGCCGGTCTGCGGCGCCGAGGGATCGAGGGTGAGCGCGGGATCGAGCGCGATGCTCGGTGGAATGGGAATGTCGACCTGAGCCTCGTTGCCACCGGACGCCGTGGGGGCGACCTGGGCGCGAGCCGGCAGCGCCGCGCCGACGCCGGCGATCAGCACCAGCGCCCAGAGACCCCCGGACCGGGCCCGGCGAGCGTGCGTTGGAATTTGGTCGGACATGATTCTCACCAATAGAGGTTGACGTTGAGCGCAAGCAACTGGTCGTCGAGCCCCCAATCCGAGGGGACCACCGCACTCGCTTCGGAGTGACTATGCGGGCCGTAGAACCACTTGCCATAGATGATCGAGACCGACTCGTGGCTGTACCAGCTCCGTTTGAAGGTCACCCGCGGCGAGATCACGTAGAACGTCTCTTGCGAGTCCTTCGAGTTGGGCGCGACGCGGTCGGCGCGGAAACCGACCGCCATCCACGGCTTGAAGGTGTAGAGCACGTCGGCGCCGAACTTGTAACGAAGACGCTTGTCGAAGAGATCGACGTCGGCGGGAACGACGCCCGGCATGGTCGTGCCCGGAAGTGTCGGCAGCGAGACCCGCGTGTAGGCAATCACGAACCCGGCGTTGATGACGATGTCGGGGCGATCGCCGCTGAACGGCTCGGGCGCGTTCACGAGCCGCCCCAGGCTCAGCGTGTAGTTGATCCCGGCCGCGTACAGCTTTCCGGTCCCGGCGGTCGCCGAGGACAGCCAGCGCTCGCTCAGCGTCTGGCCGCTGTCGCCGCCGAAGGTCTGCAACCCCTTCAACGTCGACGCGTTGTCGCCGCGCGTGTACGAGCCGGCGATGCCGAGATATCCCAGGTAGCGGTGCGAGAAGGTCGAATCGACGCCGAGCACGTTGATCGAGCCGTCGCGCGGGTAGGCCTCGTTAACGTAGCGGGTGACCGGGTTGTCGTGCGCCTGCTGCACGCGATCGTCATAGGAGAAGTTGGTCATCCAGTGCGCCATCGCGCGAACGGTGACATCACCGGTATGCAGAATCCCGGCGTGCAGGTGGTGAACGTAGGCCGCGGGAAAGATCGGACTCGCGCCGCTGTTGCCGCCGGTCGGCACCACGTTGTCGGGCACCTTGCCGCCGCGCGTACCCATGACGCCATCCTCGACCAGCAGGGTCAGCCCCGGGCTCAGGCGATACTCGGCGAAGACCAGCTCGCCGACGCCGCGCGGGCTGCCGATGATCGTCTGAGTGTAAATGCCCGGGCCGTACTGCGAGAGTTGGCCGTAGTAGTTGTAAAAGTAACCGACGTTGGCGCGCAGCTTGAGCTCGCCGAACGCCGGGATGTCGAACCGCAGGAAAGCGTTGTTGATGAAGTACTGGCTGCCGATCTGATAGTAGGTCGAGGGATCGCTGGGGCTCCAGGTGTTGATGCTGATGTTGGCGGTGACGATCGGATTGCCGTAAGCGAAGTTCAGCGCCACCCAGTTCCCGGGCATCGTGCTGGTGCCGACGAACGATCCGTATTCGTCCAGCGTCTGGGGCGGCGTGTGGAACAGCGGGCCGCCCTGCCCTTCGGTCGTGCTGCGCCGCCGATTGAGGCTGCCCTGCAACGACGCCGTGAAGAATCCGTTGAAGCGAAATGTCCACTGCGTGAGCGGCATCGGCGCGCCGAAGCCCGGCGTCATGCCGCCCGGCAGCGCACCGACCTGCGGCGCGTAGGGCGACATCGAATAGCTCTGCAGCGTCCGATACCCAGGTAGATAGCCAGGATTACGAACCTCGTCCGAGGTCAGAAGATCGACGGGCACCGGCGGCGGCACCTCGGCGGGCGGCGGAATCGCAGGCGCGGGAGGCGGCGCCTCGACGGGCGCGGGCGACGGAGTGGGCGGCGGTGCGTCCGGAACCGCGGCGGGCGGAGGAGGCGCCGGAGATGCGGGGGCCGGCGCGGCCGGCGGCGGCGTCGCAGGCGCGGACGGCATCGCGGCGGGCGCCGCTGTCGCGGGAGGCGCCGCTTTGAGCGGAGGCTCGGGATCAGCTGCCCACACCGAGCTCGGTGCGAACAATGTGCTCACGAGCGTGAGGGAGAACGCGACTACGCTCGGCCGCGCGAACGCGACTACGCTCGGCCGCGCGAACGTAGAGGCAATGGCGGGGGTGTTGTTCACGCGATGCTATTCCGTATTCAGGCGCGGCACCAAGCGAGAGACGATGAATGGCTCGACACCCGGCGGCTCTTTTAACCGATTCGGACAAGGCATTTCAAGTGATCCAAAAGTCTCCTATCTCTTTGGCGCGCGGCTATAGTGCGAACGATGACTCCCCGCCTCTCGTTGTTGACAATTCCGACGATCGTTTTTGCGGGCCTGGCATGGTTGAGCAGCGCCGGTTGCATCGGCGTTTCGCAGAAGCGCAGCTCCGCCGCCGGCGTCGTGGGTGGCAACGTCGCGGATCTCAACGTCTGTCGCGCCGGCATTCGTGTTGCCGACGACGGCGCAATCGACGACTTCGAGGACGGCAACAACCAGTTGAGCCTGGAGGCCGGCCGCGACGGCTATTGGTACACCGCCGCGGACCCCATGGGGTCGACCATCGTGATGGAGATGCAGGAAGGGGGCGCCGGCGGCTCCGAGGAGTCGCTGCACATCACGGGCACCACCGTGACCGGCGACGAATCGAAGGCGTGGGGCGCTCAAGTAGGAGCGATGTTCGTGGGAAAGGGCACCTACGACGCCTCGAAATACGCTGGAATCGTTCTCAAAGCGCGCTCGGCAACGGCCGTCCAGGTGCGGTTCAACGTCGGTGACATCAACACGCACCTGAACGGAAAGATTTGCGACACTTGCTGGAATCACTTCGGCAAGGCGCTGTCGCTGACGCCGGAGTGGAAGGAATACCGGATTCTTTTCACCGAGACGCGCCAGGCCGAGGGCTGGGGCAAGCCGCGACCGGCCGCAATCACGCCCAGCAAGCTCTACAACCTCGAATTCAAGATTGGCGCCGGGCTGACATACGATATCTCGGTCGACGACGTGGCTTTTCTGTCTTGCCGCTAGCCGGCTCGTCGCTAGTTGCCGGCGTGTTTGACCGCAATTTCCGACTGGTATAGCCAGATCTTCTGAATTCCGAACGAGCCAACGGGCAGACGCAGGTGGCGTCCCTGGTGATTTTCGTCTCCATTCAATCGCCGGCCCGGAATCCATTTGTCGTTTCGGAAGGTCCCTTCTTCGATGCGCTCGATCCCCGAGACGCCGGCAATCGGCGGATCGGGCGCGAAGGTGGCGATGATGCCGTTTCCCGCAATCGTATATTCCCGGGGACCACTGTTTATGATCACGGCACCGGCGATCGGCCAATTCGGCGCCAAACGACCGGGGCCCGACCATTCCCAGGTGTAATCGTGCACGAGGTGGATCCGGTAGTCTCCCAGCTTCACGTCGGCCGTGGGGTTCTCGTTGTCCAGCAATACGCCGGTCATGCTCCCCAAACCTTGTCGAGCCAAGATCTGGGGAGTGAGCTGCGCCAGCATGCGATAGCTGTCACCCAGTGCCGACGCCACCGCCGGCTCCAACGACTCGATTGCAAACGGACTGAAGCCCATCGCTTGATGCGCGCCGATTGCGTATAGCGCCTTCACGGCGCACGAGAGATCGTTCCTGGCTTCGGGGACGAACAACGGGTTGTCGGAACGCGTGTAGCGGCCGGTCCAGTCGGTGAAGTTGGGCAAGTAGACGTCCGGCGCCAAGAAGTCGATCGCGGGCGCGCCCGCGCGCCAGACTTCGTAGAGATGGGGGAGCGGTCCGCCGCTGTTGTACTGGCCGGGCTTGGCGCCCGGACGGTTGAGCGCCGCATTCACGTACATCGGCAGCGCGTATTCGGCCTTGCCGGCACGCGTGACCGCGTCCACGTAACGGGCGAAGTGCCAGGCGATGAAGATCTCGTCGGTCTCATCGCCCTCACCGAAGACGTCGCTCCAGGTGCCCGCGGTCCGGGCGCCCGCGGCGACCCAGCGATGCACGACGCCCGGTGACGGCGCCACCGATGCGGCGAGCGGCGGCGCGGTCTGCGACCGGCGCGCGGCCAACGCGTCGAACAGCTCCTTCGGCACCGCCCCGGCCCGCGCGCGCTGAGCGAGCGCGCTGCGATCGGCCGCTTCCTCGACCATCGCGACCTCGTTCTCGACCTGCACCAGCAACACCGTGTGGTGCGTGCCGTCGATCTGGCGCAGATGGCGCATCAGGGCGCCGAAGACCCGCGCGTCGACCGCCCGCCCCTCGTCGCTGAACGGCGACATGATCTCGATGGGCCTACCGCCCCGGACCTCGACGCGCGGGAAGCGCTGCACGTCGCGCTTGACCCAGGCCGGCGCGTAGCTGGACATGCTGTTCTTCCAGCTACCGAACCAGAGCAGAACCACGTGCAGGTGGTGCTGGCGCGCCTGGGAGATCACGCGATCGACCGACGAGAAGTCGAGTTTGCCCTCGCTGGGCTCGATGAGCTCCCAGTAGACCGGCGAGAGAATGGTGTTGAGGTGAAGCGTCTGCAGCTTGGGCCAGATCGCGTCAAGCGACGCCGCCGACGACGCCGTCGAGTTCCCGAGCTCGCCGCCCAGCATCAAGAACGGCCGACCGTCGACGATCAGCTGCCTGGTCGTCCCCTGCGGCCGCAGCGCGGGCGCGGTCCCCGGCGCCGCGTCCACCGCCGGAGCGAGCGACAGAAGGAGCGCGGTCCCCCCAAGGAATCTCAAAAAAAGTGAGCCAGATTCGATCCGCGTCATCCGCGGCGGGAGTTTATCTCACACGTAGATTTCAACCCCTTGAAATGCCATATTCGCCGCGGAGAATCGCCATGAGCAAAGCACCCAGCCGCTACCCGAACGATCGTTTCATGCCGCGTCCCGAGGACCACTTCACCTTCGGTCTTTGGACCGTCGGCAATCCAGGCCGCGATCCGTTCGGCCTGCCCGTGCGCGACGTGATGTCGCCAGTGAAGATTGTGCACGAGCTGTCGAAGCTGGGCGCCTACGGCGTCAACCTTCACGACGAGGATTTGATCCCGTTCGACGCCAGCGCCGCCGACCGCGACCGCATCGTGCGCGAGTTCAAGGGCGCGCTCGCCGAGACCGGCATGAAGGTGCCGATGGCGACGACCAACCTGTTCTCGCAGCCGGTGTTCCGCGAGGGCGCGTTCACCAGCAACGACTCGGGCGTGCGCGCGTTCGCGCTGCAAAAGACGATGCGGTCGATCGACCTCGGCGTCGACCTGGGCGCGTCGATCTACGTCTTCTGGGGCGGCCGCGAGGGCGTCGAGACCAACGCCGCGAAAGATCCGCGCGACGCCGTGAAGCGCTTCCGCGAGGCGATGAACTTCCTGTGCGAGTACGTGCGCGACAACGGCTACAACCTCAAGTTCGCGCTCGAGGCCAAGCCCAACGAGCCGCGCGGCGACATCTTCCTGCCGACGACCGGTCACATGCTGGCGTTCATCTACACGCTGGATCATCCGGAGATGGTCGGCGTGAACCCCGAGGTCGCGCATGAGGTGATGCCGGGGCTCGACTTCTCCCACGCCGTCGGGCAGGCGCTCGAGGCGGGCAAGCTCTTCCACATCGATCTCAACGGCCAGAAGCCGGGCCGCTACGATCAGGACCTGCGCTTCGCGAGCGAGGATCAAAAGGGCGCCTTCTTCCTGGTCAAGCTGCTCGAGGACTCGCGCTGGGACGGCATGCGCCACTTCGACAGCCACCCGTATCGCACCGAGGACGAGCAAGGGGTCTGGGACTTCGCGTACTTCAGCATGCGGTCGTACCTGATCCTCAAGGACAAGGTCGCGCGCTTCCACGCCGACACCGAGATCCGCGCGATCCTGCATTCGCTGCAGGAGCGCAGCTCGGCGTCGGTCGGCGGCCTCGGTCCGGCGTTCAAGTACGATCGCAAGACCGCCACCGCGCTCAAGGCGCAGACGATCGACACGGCGGCGCTGGCCGCGCGCGGCTACGAGTACGAGCGTCTCGACCAGCTCACCACCGAACTCCTCCTCGGTGTTCGGTAGCGCTCGCTGATTTATGGCGAGCTCCCGGAGCAGTCGCGGCATCGCAGCCAGATCGTCAACCAAGTCGGCAACCAAGACCGCTCCGACCTGCTTCCTGGGTTTGGACGTCGGCACCAGCAGCGTCAAGGCGATCGTCGTCGACGCGCGCGGCAAGATCGTCGCGCGCGCCAGCGAACCACTGAAGCTGCGCGCGCCGCAGCCGGGTTGGGCCGAACAGAACCCGACCGACTGGTGGAAGGCGACCACCAGCGTCTGCAAGCGGGCGGTTGCGGCGACGCGCGGCGGGCGCGCGGCGATCGCCGCGGTCGGAATCTCGGGGCAGATGCACTCGTCGGTGTTCCTCGACGCTGGCGGCCGTGTGATCCGGCCGGCGCTGCTGTGGTGCGACGGCCGCACCACCGAGCAGTGCCGCACGATCACCGAGCGCGCCGGCGGTGAACAGAACTTGCGTGCCTGGGTCTCGAACCCGGCGCTCGAAGGCTTCACGCTGCCCAAGGTCCTGTGGCTGCGTGATCGCGAGCCAGAGGCGTTCGCGAGGCTGGCCAAGGTGATGCTGGCCAAGGACTACATCCGCTACTGCCTGAGCGGTGAGATGGCGACCGAGCCGTCCGACGCGGCGGGCACGCTGATGTACGACGTCGCGCACCGGCGCTGGAGCGCGGAGCTGCTCGCGGCGGTGGGGCTCGACGCGAGCCTGGTCCCCGACGTCGGTGGCTCGGCCGAGGTGCTCGGCCGCGTGAACGCGCGCGCGGCGACGGCGACCGGCCTGGCCGCCGGCACGCCGATCGTGGGCGGTGGCGCGGACAACGCGTGCGGTGCGATCGGTGTCGGCGCGGTCGCTCCCGGCGAGGCTGTCGTGAGCTGGGGGACATCGGGCACGGTGTTGAGCCCGATGGCAACGCCCGAGGTCGACCCGCAGATGCGCGCACACACCTTCTGCCATGCCGTGCCCGACACCTGGTACGTGATGGGCGTGATGCTCTCCGCCGGCGCCGCGTTCGCGTGGCACCAGCGCGAGCTGGCGCGCGAGCTCGCGCGCGACAAGAAGGCGGCGATGAAGCTCAACCAGGAGGCGGCCCGCATCCCGATCGGCGCCGACGGGCTGACGTTCCTGCCGTATCTGCAGGGCGAACGCACGCCCCACCGCGACGCATCCGCGCGCGGCGCCTTCGCCGGCCTTTCGCTGGCGCACACGCGCGCGCACATGACGCGCGCCGTGCTCGAGGGGATTTGTTTCGGCCTGCGCGACTCCCTGGAGATCATCCAGGCGCTCGGCATCGACCTGCCCGAGCTGCTGGTCACCGGCGGTGGCGCCAAGGCGCCGTTCGTCCGCCAGCTGCAAGCCGACATCTACGGCAAGCCGGTGATCCCCGTCGAGCAAGAAGAGGGACCGGCCTTCGGCGCCGCGCTGCTGGCCGCGGTCGGCGCGGGCGCTTTCCCCGACGTGCCGTCGGCTACGAAGGCGACGTTGCGACGGAAGGCGGCGCAGCAACCCGACGGCGAGGCACACGCGGAGTACGAGGCGCCTTATCGGCGCTACCGCAAGCTGTACGGCGGCATCAAAGCAGCGTCGTAGAACGTGGGCGGCGCAGCTCGCAAGCCTGCAAGTCACCGCGACCGCGGCCCCGAAAAAAAAGTCGCTCTGTCGTTACCTGTGCGCACCGACCAGTCCCACGGTGTCGCCAACCTGACGCTGCCGCAATTCCTTGAACCACCACTAATTCGCTTCTCACTTCGCTCTCGCGCACACGAACAAATTGTTCGGTTCGTTGCAGGGCACGCAACTAACCGTTGATTGAGCGACAACTGATCTGGGCATCGCGCGTCGTGTTGCGCGCCCATTCAGTGGACCGACGGGGTGCGAGTGCCAGCATTGGTTGGCAGGCTTCCTGCTTTGCATCGACCATATGCGGACCGGAGCTCATGCGCGCCTCGACGGTAACGCACCGCAACCGTCGTCCGCGGCTCGGGCCGCGCACTTACCCGCGGACCTTCGGATCCGGATGACCTGCCGGTCGGTGTCCGAGTTTCTCGATCGCCACGCCAACGACGTCAGCCGCGGCGGCATCTTTGTTCGCAACGCGCAAGTGCTGGCCGTCGGTTGCACCGTTCGCCTAAATTTACAATTGGCCGACGGATCGACGCTGATCGCCGGAGAGGGCACCGTGTTCTGGACGCGTGAGGCAGATCCCACGCGCGCCGAGAGCGAGCCCGGGATGGGCATCCGCTTCACGCGCCTCACCAACGAGAGCCAGCGCATGCTGACGCATCTGCTGGCGGAGAAGACCGAGCGCGAGCGCCACGAAGACCGCTCTGACTTCGACGAGGACGAGCGCACGGTCGTCGCGACGCAGGAGGAGATGGAGGCGGCGGCCACCTCGGGCGACCCGCTGTCGGCACCGATCGAGGAAATGCCCGCGCTGGCCAGCGTTCCGCTGATGGCCGCGGCACCAGTCTCCGCGCAGCCGATCCGACCGCGCGTGTCGACACGCGTGCTGGCATCCGTCCCGCCCGCGGGCTACGCCGCGGAGGCGCAGCCGCTGGCCAAGGTCGTTCCGCTGCCGACCCCGAGCGCTCACGTGCACGCGGTGCCGGTGCCTCACGCCAAGCCGCTCGAGAAAGTCGTCGAGCTCGCGGCCGCACCGCCGCCGGTCATCCTCGCACCGGCGCCTGCCCCCGCGCCGGCGCGCAAGATCACCGTGGCGCCCCTTCCCGCGGTGCTCGAGCTTCCGGTGCCGGCGGCGACGTCGGCCGCCTGGGAAGAAGACGAAGCGCCGATGGCGCCGCAGGTGCCGCGCACCTCCGACGCCGACGCCGAGCACACCGACCACGTTCCCCGCGGCGGACGCAGCGTTGGCATCGGTATCGCCGTCGGCGCGATCACGGCGCTGGCGCTCTCGCTGCTGCTGCTCAACAAGCCGTTCACTCGCCGCCCGCCGGTCGCGTCGCGCACGACGCCCGCCGCGCTGGTCGCGCCCCCGCCCGCCGCGGTCGTCGCGCCGGTGATCGCGCCGCTCGAACCGCCGATCGCACCGCTTCCGCCCACCGAGAAGCCGGCGACCATCACCCCCTGACAGCCCGTCGACCGGGGCTCGGAAGCATTTAGTAGAACGAAAGGTCGTCGACCCATAGGTCGAAGACCACGCGCGCGGGGAACGTGAACTGTATGTCGTAGAGCTTCGACACATCAGGAGCGACGCCTCCGCGGACGCCGAAGTCCTGCTGCGCGAGACCGGTGAAGGGGATCCGGAATTCGCGCCAGTCGGTAGTCAGCGCCTCGGTCAGCGGCGTGCCGAACGTGTCGTAGCACGCGGTGCCCTGCGACCCTTTCACGTCGCAGATGCCGGCCTCGGGCCGCGCATATTCGTCGCTGATCGCGAAGCGCACCTGGGTCGTCGACGTATCGCCGACGCGCGCAAAGAAATGCACGCCCTGGTAGCCGCGCGCGGCGGCGTCGTAGGGCAGCTCCTCGCTGACACCGGCGTCGTTCGCGCCATAGTGCATCGTCGTTGAGACCTCTGATCCCCAGTCGAGGAATCCCGAACCGGTGATATGCAGCGCCTTGTGGCTGCCGCAGCGGCCGCCGGGGATCAGCTCGGGCGCGGCCAAGCCGAGCGGCTGCAGGAGCGCACCGGGGGTGGAATCGCCGGCGGCGTACCAGCTGCCCATACGTCCGGCGATGAGCGGGATATTGGCCCCGCTGTGCTCGAAGTCGTCGATCAGCGTCGTCGGATCGATCGACCCCGTCTCGTCGGGACAGGCCGGTGCGGGCGCAGCGGCCTCAGCACCACCGTCGTCGCCGGCCGGCGTGGCGCGGTTGTCGCCGCAGCCGGCAGCCGCGATTCCCGCGCCGGCGAGGATCGCGACCATCCAACGCTGCGGTCGCAGCGCTCGGCTCCGATGCTTCCCTGCATTCCAGCGCAACATGCGATCTCCTTCTCGAAAGAGCGAGCTCAGATCAAACCCATGAGTGGTCCGGTGCACCAGTCGGGCTTCCCGAACGTCTGGTCCGGCAGTCCCATGATGTTCATCAGCGAAACCAGCAGGTTGTTGTGGGGCACGTCGCCCGCGTAGCTGAGGAAGCGGCCGGTGCGCAGCGCGCCGCCCGCGCCGCCGCCGAGCACGTAGGGCGCGTCGGTGCGGCTGTGGATGTTGCCGATCGCCAGCTCGTTGCACCACAGGATCAGCGTGTGATCCAGCAAGGTGCCGTCGCCCTCGGGCACCGCTTTCATCTTGGTCATCATCGCCGCCAGCTGTGTCGCGTACCAGGTGTTGATGCGCGTGAGCTTGTCGACTGCGACCGCGTCGTTGTCGGGCCGGTGCGACAGATCGTGGTGCCCCTCGGGGATCGGCGACGGCAGCCAGGTGAACCGCACCTGCGACACCGACCGCGACCACTGCAGCGAAGCGACGCGCGTGATGTCGCAGGCGAGGGCCATGACCAGCAGATCCAGCTGCGCAGCACCGATCGCGGGGAAGTCGTCGTTGGCGGTCGTCGACGCAGACGGCGACGCCGGGTCCTGACACGCTGTCGTCGGCGGCACGAACGGTGTGGTCAATCGCTGCTCGATCTCGCGCACCGCGGTCAGGTGCTGGTCGAGCCGCATCCGATCCGCGGAGCCGAGCTGCGCCTCGATGCGCGTGTACTGCGCGCCCACGGTATCGAGGATCGACTTTCGCCGCGCCCGCAGCGCCGCCAGCGCCCCCCCATCGCCGTGCAGGTCGGCGAATACGTTGGCGTAGACCTGCGCGGGATCGTCCTCGGGCGGCAGCGGCTGGTTGGCCGCGCGATAGATCATGCGACCCCAGTTGTCGGCGGCGCCGACTTGCACGCCCAGCTCCAGCGAGCGCAGCTTGGTGGTGGTGCCGATCACCTCGGCGATGCGCTGGTCGACCGACGGGCCGTTGGGCCAGCCCGCCGGCGCCGAGCCCATGCCCGCGAACGGCCCCGAGTTCAACAGCTGGCCGGTGAGCATTCCGCCGATGCCGTTCTGGTGGCCGTCGCCGCCGCCGCCGCGCTGATCGACCCCCTGGATCACCACGAGCTTGTCCTGGTGTGGCGCCAGCGGTGACAAGATCGGCGACAGCGTGAAGTCGGTTTCGGTACCGGTCGGCGTCCACGCGCCTGGAATCGTGCCGTCCGGCGAGAACATCACCACGAAGCGCGTCGGAAACGCCGGCACCTGCGCGCGCGCGCGGCGCGACACCAGCGACTCGAGCCAGGGCAGCGCGACCGCCGCGCCGAAGGCACCGCGCAGAATCGCGCGCCGTGAGAAGGCTCCATCGCGTTTGCTCATGGCGAATCTCCTGTCGGCGCGAGCAGGAACGTGGGTGACTTCACCGTCGCGCGCACCAGGCTGCGCAGGTCGCCGCCGCCCGCGTCCAGCGCGTGCGCGAGCTGGCCGATCGTGCACACGTCGTCGGGCGTCTGCTCGGTGCGCCCGAACGCCCAGCGAAACCATTGCGTCGCGACGCAGTTCTCGACCTGCGCGCTCTTCAGCAGTTTTGCGGTCAGCTGTTGCACCCCGTCGATCGGACCGTCGACGTCGGTCTCGGTCAGGTTGCCGGTGGCATCGACCGGCATGCCGGCGTCGATGTCGCGCCAGCGCCCGGTGGCGTCGTAGTGCTCGAAAGCGAAGCCGATCGGATCCATGAGCTGGTGGCAGCCGGCGCAGAACGCGTCGGCGGTATGCTCCTGGAAGCGCTCGCGCGTCGATTTGCGCGGATCGACGACCGGCGGCGTGATCACCAGATTCGAGGGTGGCGGCCCGGGCGGATCGCAGAACAGCCGCGAGCGCACGAACTTGCCGCGCAGGACTGGCGACGTCTGGTCGGCCTTGGCGTGCGTCGCCAGGAACGCGCCCTGGCTGAAGAGCCCGGCTGCGTGCGCGGAGTCGACGGCGATCGGCTGGAAGCCCGGCTGCGACGGCAACGGGTAGCCGTAGAAATCGGCGAGGTTGATGTCGGCATAGGTCGTGGCGCCGGTGAACAGGCGCTGCAGCGTGGGTCCCTTCTGCCAGGCATCGTCGAGAAATCGGCGCGTCTCTTCGGCGAACGCGGCCGGCAGGGTGTCGTTCCAGTTGCGAAACAGGCTGGTGTCCTTCTCGACGGCGGGGAGCGAGTCCAGCTCCCACCACTCGTTGACGAAGTGCTCGAACGCCTCGGCGGCGTGCGGTGTCGCCAGCAGCCGCTCGGTCTCGGCCGACAGACCAGCGCTGGTCCCGAGGCTCCCGTCAGCAACCGCGGCCAGCAATGCGCTGTCGGGCGCGCTGCTGGTGACCAGGAACGCGAGACGTGTCGCCAGCGCGGCGGCCGGAAGCTTCGCACCGGTGCTGGCGGGCGCTTCCGCGCGGTAGACGAACCCCGGCGACTGGACCATCGCGGCGATCACCGCGGTGACGCCGGCCCGCGGATCGGTGGCGCCGGCCGCCGCCGACAGCGCGGCCAGATCGCTCACCTCGCCGTCGTCGAGGGGGCGGCGCCACAGCTGCCCGCCGAGCGCGCGGATGAACGCGCTCAGACAGTCGGCACCGTCGGCCGTCGGATCGCACGCCGCAAACCCGCGCAGCCGCGCGCCGTCGGCGATCAGCGCCGCCGCGGCGGACTCTCCCAGGTCAAGCAGCTTCTCGGCGTGCAGAGGCGACACGCTGTAGGCCGCCGAGCTGTTGTCGTAACCGTCGGACTCTTCGTCGGGCGGCAGATCGTCGACGAGCGCCGGATCCGTGCCCATGATGTCCGCGAGCGAGCGTCCGATCTCGAAGCGCGTGAGACGCCGCACCGGCGCCGGGCCGGGCGCGGCCGCCGTGCACAGCGGCGCCGACGTCTTCCCCGATCCACTCGGCGATTTGCACGAGGGCGCGGCCCCCGCGAAGACCAGCAGCGCCGCCGCCCCCCGAATCGCCCTCCACTTCGCCTTCATCATTGCATCATCGAACGAGCTACCGCCGTTGGACGAACTTCGATTGCGCGGCGAAGGCGGGTCCCCCGCCTGAGCCCATCCCCTTCGGGGATTTCGGCACGGACAGCCCACCCTGCCACCCCCGCCTTCGGCGGCCTCATCGCGGGAGGGTTTGGGAACCCTCTGAGGGTTCCCATTTCAAAAGTTGCCGGCGAGGCCGAGCGTTCCCGATCTGCTGTCGAGCGCGCCCGCCGGATGCACGGGAGCACGCGGAGCAAACACCAGCCAGAAGCCGGTGAGGAGGGCGGCGCCGGCCACGCCGATCGACAGCTCGGCGAGGTGCCGGCGATTGGCCATGCGGTCGTTGAGCGCGGCGGTGTCGCGCCCGGAGAGCAACGGATTGTTCGCCTGATGCTGGGCGTCCAAGGCGCTGCTCCGGAAGCTCACCGCCCCCACGCCCGCCGCTACCGCCACACCGAACGCCGCGGTAGCGGCAGCTTCGCGCCAGAACGGCATCGGTCCAGCTTCGTCCCGGCTGACCTCGACGACGTCGGCGCCTGGCGCGTTCTGGACGTACTCGGCGATCGCCTGTTCGTCGAACGGCAGAGAGAAGATCAACCTGAACGCCTGGTCGACCGCGCCCTTCGAGGTAAAGCGCGGCTCCTGCGGCGAGAGATCAGCCAGGCTCACCATGTCGGGCGTCGCCGGAATCGCGAACTCGGTCTCGTTCACACCGACACGCTTCAGGTAGAGGTCCTGGCCCCCACTCGGCAGAAGCATCCTCAGCTCGTGCCCACTCGCATTGTGAAAGTCCGCCAGGCGGCGGCCGAGCCCGTCTTCGAGCAGATAGTGATCGTCCTTCGCGGTCGCGTCGAGCCGCAGACGCCGTCCCGAGACCCCACGCAGGTCAATCAGCTGAGCGGCCGACACCGGCGGCTTCTCGTAGATCTCGGGACGGAAACGCTCGTTCGGGATCGCCTCGTTGGCGCGCCTGACGAATGATGCGATCTCCAGGTAGGTGATCCGCCCGTCACCGTCGAGATCGGCCGCTCCATAGAGACCGGAGCGCACCTCGTGACTGAAGATGCCGGCCTGAAAACCGACCCACTCGTGGCTTTCGTGCGTCGCGGTCGTCGACAACAGCAACCCGACGTCGCTGCGTCGCGAGAGCCCCAGCTTCACGAAGTCGGGTACGTCGCGCCGCCGCCCGCCGGGGCCGCGCACGACCAGGTACGAGTAACAGGCGTCGATGATCAGGTGGCTCTCGTCGGCGCGAACCTTGTCGATGATCTCGTGCTCGATGTTGTTGCTGTCGAGGCGCCTGTCCTCGAGCGCCAGGTAAGCATCCTTGCCGTCGACGTTGCCGTGACCGGCGTAGACGAAATAGAGCATCGTGCGCTGGCCGCGGGCGCGAGCGGCAGCCACGTCCGACGCCAGCGCCGCGACTGCGCGCGCGAGCTCGGCGCGGCGCGGCTCGCGCGCGAGCGCCACCGCTTCCGGCGCGACCACCCGACGCGTGTCGGGATCGATCCGCGTGAGCAACTCTATCTTGCCACCGAGCGCCCGGAACAGATCGGCATATTGAACGGCGTCGTCATCCGCGTAGCGCAAGACCGGCAGACCGGGGTCGACACCGTGATTCACGCCCAGAATCAGCACGAAGCGCGCCACACCGTCGGCTCGCGCGCCGCCGGACACCGACGGAGCGACAATCGTAGGCGCGGCGGCGCCCGGAGGCGCGTGCATGGCGACCGCGGCCCCGAACGCCGCGGCTGCTGCCGCCAACCTTCGCCTGATCATCGAATCACCCGCAGTGACTGGACGACGTCGATCGCGCCCGGGATCGACAGCGGCTCGGGCGCACCCGACGAGCGGCCCGACTGCGCCGCTGCCACCACCTCTTCGACCTGACGCACGCTGAGCTCACGATCGGTGAAAAGTGCGTGAATCATGATCCGCTCCCCGTCGAATTTGTGAAAAACCGCCGACCGCAACTCGTGAAGCCCGGGCTCCGCGGAGATCGAGACCCCCGTGGGGTTCTGCATCACGTCAGACCAGCCCGGATAGTACCAGTAGACGTGCTCGTGCTGATCCACGGCGAAGACCATCAGCCAGTGTTTCCCGGCCGGATTGCGATAGGCGAACGCCAGCTCGTCGCCGGCGTACACGAAGTCGCTGGCTTTCTCCGCGGTACTGGTGCCACGCCGGCCGGTGAAGATGCGGTAGATCTCCAGTTCGGGCATGAGCGCAGCGGCGATGTTCGTCGAGCCGCCGCGCGCCACCACGCCAGCGACGTTCGCTTCCCCCGGCGCCGGCGCGGCCGCCGCCGGCGTCTCGTGGATCACACGGGAGGAGGGCCCTCCTCGCGAGGCTTGCACGAGGATGACCGCGGCGGCAGCTGCGCCGCACAGGCTCAGCCAACCGAAGAACGCGCGATGAGGCACCGGCGCGGGACGCAGGCCCAGCCCGCGCGCGAGGCGCGTCTCGATCGGCACCCCGGCTGGGTCGAGGCTCGCAAGCAACAGATGGCGCTCATAGAGCTGGTGGCAGTCGGCGCAGGTCGGTAGATGCGCGCGCATCTCACGCTCGGCCGCAGGCGACGCCGCCCCCGCGAAGTGCTCGGCAATGGCGGCGCGGGCGCGACGGTGTACATCGTGAATCATCTCTTCCCTCGTCCCAACAAGAACCGCCGCAGGAGCCGGCGAATCTGAATTTCCTGATAGGCCAGAGTCGTCCGGCTCACGCCGATCCGCGTCGCCGCGCTCCGTTGATCCAGCCCCAAGACGAATCGCGCCTCGAAGACAGTTGCCCACTTGGCCGGCAACACCTCGCTGCGAAAGCGACCAATCAGCAACCTCGCCTCGACGGTGCGCTCGAACGACTCGACGGGCTGCACCGGCTCGCCCGGGTTGCCGCCCGAACCGAGCTCATCCAGCGAACGCTCTCGCCGGTAGCGCCGCCAGAAGTCGATCGCCTGATGGCGCGCGATCGTCGACAGCCAGGCCGCGAAGCTGCCACCGGTGAACCCACGCCGCAGCTCGTCCCGCGCCAGCAATTGCAGGAAAACCTCGTGAATCACGGTCTCCTTGTCGGCCCCGCGCAGGACCTTTCCCACCGCGAGCTCGACCACCCGAAACTGGTCGCGATAGCATTCCTCGAGGAGCGCACGCTCGCCAGCGTGAAAACGCTCGAGCCAGGTCATGTCCTGAGCCGGTGCGGGGCGAGCCGCCATGGTGGTCGTCCGCCATAGTCGAATCGACCGCCGCGGCGCGCAAGCCACCAAGCTGGAGGGCACGTGGGCGTATCGAAGTGACCGTGATCTTTGGACGAAACTTTTTTTCGGCTACCCCTGGCCCCCCTCTCCCCACCATTCGCGACATCGTGCGCAATGCCGATGCCGTTCTGCTTCATGCCGTGATAGGTTGCGCTCGAACCGTGACGAAAGGATCGACCATGATGACGACGCGAATCCGGAGCTCCCGGAACCTGCGCCCGGCGGTGGTTGCAGCTGCCGGCATCGTGCTCTCCGCGGCGTTCCTCGCGACGCTGTTCAGCGATCGTTTTGCGCCGCGCATCCGCGCCGCCGTAGCCGCCGACCCGATCTCGGCCGCGGCGCTGCTGCCGGTCGGCTCGACGGCGCCCGACTTCACCACCGTCGCGCACGACGGATCAAAGGTCGAGCTCTCGAAGCTCAAGGGAAAGTGGGTCGTCCTCTACTTCTATCCCAAGGACGACACCACAGGCTGCACGAAGGAAGCCTGCGACTTCCGAGACAACTGGGGCACGCTGCAGAAGAAGGGCGTCGCGGTCTATGGCGTCTCGACGCAGGACAATACGTCGCACAAGGCGTTTGCGCAGAAGTACAACCTCCCGTTCCCGCTATTGCCCGACGACAAGGGCGAGATCGCCGCGAAGTACAAGGTGCCGGTGGTCGGAGGCGTCGCGCGCCGGATCACCTACCTCATCGGCAAGGACGGCAAGATCGCGCAGGTCTGGCCGGCGGTGAATCCGGTCGGCCATGCCGGCGAGATTCTCGCGCAGATTCAGCCGGCGGCCGCGAAGTCGCCGACGACCGCCGCGAAGACTCCCTGAGCTTGTCAGGTGGTCGGGCTCGGAACCCGGGAAAGGGTTCCGAACCTCCCGGTCGAGTTGTACGTCCAAGCGAAAGCCGCCCTCCGTACCCCGGAGGATGCGACCTTCGAAGCAATCACGGCCATTCCTGGGAGTTCTGCTCGCGCTCGCGGGCCTGTCCGGAGGCATCGTCGCCTGCCAAGGCAGTGAAGACGCCGCCGGCACGGGCGGCGCGAACAGCGAAACTGCGCCCGACGCGGGAACACCATCCACGAGCGGGGTCGGCGGAGCGGGCGCCGACGCGAGCGGCAGCGGCGGCCACACGGGCGGCGCAGGCGCGAGCGGCAGCAGCGGCGGGAGCGCGAGCGGCGGCAGCGGCGGCACCACCACCACCGGGGCCGGTGGAATCGCGGGCACCGGCGGTGTCACAAGCGGAACCGGGGGCGCAGCCACACCCGATGCGTCCAGTGCCGTTGGCGGCAGCAGCGGCCGGATCAGGCACGTGTTCGTCATCACGATGGAGAACGAGGCCGCCGCCGCGATCTACGGCAGCGCCAGCGCGCCGTACATCAACGGCCAGCTGCTGCCGACGGCGGCACGCGCCAATGCATTCGCCGATCCGCTGCCGGATTCGATTCCCAGCGAACCGCACTACGTCTGGATGGAGGCGGGCACCAACCACTTCAGCGACGCGACCTTCACGACCGACGCCGATCCCTCGGCGTCGAACAGCACGGCCAGCACCGCGCACCTCGCAACCCAGATGGATGCGGCCAGCGCGCCGGTGAGCTGGCTCAGCTATCAGGAGGGCCTGAACGCGTCGACCGGCGCATGCCCGGTGCATTCGTCGGGCTTCTATGTCGCCAAGCACGACCCGTACGTGTTCTTTCAGGACATCGCCGGCAGTCCGCCGTCGGCGTCGAGCGCTCTCTGCGCCGCGCACCACCGCGCGTACACGCCGGCGGCGCTCGCCCACGATCTGCAAGTGGGGACCGTAGCGCAGTACAACTTCATCACGCCCAATGTCTGCAACGACATGCATGGCGCGACCGGCTGCCCCGGCTCCGACGACATCCGCAGCGGCGACAACTGGCTCGCGGCCGCGCTGCCGCCGCTGATCGCCTACGCCAATGCCAACGACGGCGTGATCTTCGTCGTGTGGGACGAGCCGGTCGGCGGCAGCACGCTGATCCCGTTCATTGCGATCGGCCCGCAGGTGAAGCCCGGCTACGCGAGCAGCGTGCACTTCACGCACAGCTCGCTCACGAAGACCGTCGAGGAGATCTTCGGTTTGCCCATTCTCCCCACGGTGACCTCCGCCAACGACCTCAGCGATCTCTTCCAGACCGGCGCGTTCTAGAGAACCGCGCCCCGTCCTCGTCGCCGTCCTCGTCCCCGCCCCCTGGCTGCCCGCCCCCCAATCGCGCAAACTCCACCCATGGCCTCTGGCCGGGACCCGGGAATCGCGCGGCACCGCGTCGTCAAGCTGGGCGCTCCGCCGCGCACCGGTGAGGCCGAGACCGACGACGTCGCGGTCGAGGAGCCGCTCGAGATCCGCGTCGCCGGCGACGCGCTCGCGGTCACCATGCGTACGCCGGGCGCCGACCGCGAGCTCGCGCTCGGCTTTCTCTACGCCGAAGGCGTCATCCGCTCGCTCGACGACGTCGGCTCGGTCGCTCACTGCGGCCGCCCCGGCGAGGACGGATTTGGCAACGTGATCGACGTGCTGCCCGGTGCGGGCGTGGTGCTCGCGCCCGAGCGCGTCGCCGGCACACGCCGCGGAACGCTGACCGCGGCAGCGTGCGGCGTATGCGGGCGACTGACGATCGAAGATCTGATCGCGCGCTGCGCCCCGGTCGCCGACGACGCGCGCGTCGAGGCCACGGCGCTGGCGCGATTCGTCCGATCGATGCGGGATCGGCAGCTGCTGTTCGCGCGCACCGGCGGCGTGCACGCGGCGGCGCTTTTCTCGGCGGCGGCGTCCGACGACGCGCCGCTGTTCGTGCGCGAGGACGTGGGCCGTCACAACGCGGTCGACAAGGTGGTCGGCGCGCTGATCTTCGCCCGCGCGCTGCCGGCCAGCGGGCGCGCGCTGATCGTGAGCGGGCGCACCAGCTTCGAAATCGTGCAAAAGGCGGCCGTCGCCGGCATCCCGATCGTCGCCAGCGTATCGGCCCCGAGCTCACTGGCCATCGATCTTGCGGCGCGCATGAACGTCACGCTGGTCGCGTTCCTGCGCGGCGAGTCGATGAGCGTTTACAGCGCGCCCGAGCGCATCGTCGCGCGGCGAGGCTGACGCGCTCGGCTCACCGACAGCGCGCGACCTCCGCCCACACGGCGACTACGCAGGCCCCCCAGCCAGGCAGCTCAACTTCCGTCGGGAAAGCGCCGATGACACGTACATGAGCACCCCGGTGAAGCAACCGATGTCCTCCGATGCCGAGCCCGAGTTGCGCCCCCGAGCCTCGCGCGCGCCGCTGGTTCACGCAGTGATGTGCCGCTACGCCGGCACCGAGGACTTCGTGGAAGTGACCACGCTGAACATCAGCCAGTCGGGCATGCTCGTGCGCGCTGATGAGCTGCCCCCGGTCGGGTGCGAGCTGGAGTTCAAGTTCGTGCTCGAGAGCGGCTTCGAGCTGCTGACGGGCAAGGGCAAGGTCATGCGCCACGCCGGCGAGCCGAACGCCAAGCCGGCCGCGGGGATCGCGTTCTTCGATCTCGATCCGCCGAAGCTGCGCATTCTCGCGCGCGTGGTCGAGCTGCACGCGGAAGCAGCGGCAGCGGCAGCGGCCGCGGGCTGAAACTCGCGAGCGGCGAGCCCTCTCGCAAGGACTGCCCTCTCCCCGGCCCTCTCCCGCGGCGGACCGCAGGAGAGGGTGACTCGCTGAAGAATCGCGAGCCCTGTCAAGGTGGCAGGGTCTGCAGCAGCGAGATCCGGCCGATGATGATCCCACGGTCGTCGGCGTTCGGCGCGTGCTTCAGATACGCGCGCAGGTAGCGCACCGCCTCGGTCCGCTTCCCCAGCTGCGCGCTGGCCAGGCCGAGGCCGCGATAGCCGGCGGGGTCTTTCGGATTGAGGCGCACCATCTCCTCGTAGGCGGTGATCGCGCCGGCGGCGTCGCCCGAGAACAGCTTCTCGTTGCCCTCACGATAGGCGTCACGCGCGCGCGCCATCTTGTCTGAGTCGTCGGCGGCGGGCGCGCTGCTCTCGGATGCGCTGGCGTGCGCGGTGGTGCGGCGATGGCTGCCCCCGTGTCCCGACGATGCGGACGCGTGATGCGTGGCGTGCTTCGACACCGCCTTCGACTTCGCGGCGACGTGAGCGTGAGCCCGCGCGGGAGCAGGTGCGCGCGGCGCTTCCTTCTCGACGGGCGGCGGCGCGAGCTCCGGCTCGCGTGCCGGCGCTACCCTTTCAGCCTTCGCGATCTTCTCGGCCTTCTCCGCCTTGGCCGCCTTCTCCGCTGGCTCGGCTTTCTGAGTGCGGAGCGCCGAGGGAGCGGAAGGCGCCGCCGGTGGATCCGCGATCGAAGGCATCACCAGCGACGGCAACCGCGGAGAGGGCGCCGGCGCAGCCGCGACACGCGGTGCACCAGCCGGCGCGGACACGCTCGCCGCCGTCTCCGGCGACTTGCGCGCGCTGGAGTGAGGCGTCCCGCCGAACAGCACGAAAGCGCCGACGCTGATCGCGACGACCAGCAATGCGACGGCCGCGGCGACGCCGAACCCTCGGCCGGACAGGCGATGCAGCAACGCCGGCAGGCCGCTGCGGATCTGGAGATCGACCGGCTCGCTTCCCGGCGTCGTTGACGTCTCGGAGATCGTACCCGGCGCCGGCGCGATCTCCGGTGCCGTGATCGGTACCGCCGGCGCCTCCGCCCCGTTGAGATATGAGCTGATATTCCACGCGTCGGCGCCACGGGGCGCCGCCGGTGATGCGGCGGGCGCGGACGCAGAGGCACGCGGTGCCTCGTCGACTTCGGGCGGCGCGGACCGCGGAGCCTCCTGCGGCTCGCGCCCGCGGTGAGATTCGGCCGGCGATGGAGAGAAGGCGAGCATCGTCTCGGCGAGCGACGCAGCCGTGGATGCCTTGGCTACTGGCGCGGCCGCGACCGGCGCGGGCGTCGGGACCGACACCAGGTAGGGCGCGGGCGCCGGCGGGGCCGACGGCGCGACGACCGGGACCTCGGCAAATGCCACGGCCACCGACGCGCCGGGTGCCGACGCGACCGCCGTCGCGGGCGGCGCGCCGCCCGACGGGCGCGCCTGCGGCGTCAACGGGCCGGGGCCGAGCGACGCCAACGTCGCCGTCACCGCCGCCGCTCGCCGAGGCGGCGGCGCGGGCGGTGGCTGAGGCTGCGGCGCGGGCGGCAGGATCGTGACCACCGGTGCAGGCGGCGGCGTGAGCACGACCGGCGGCGGCGTGGGCGGCGGTGGGTCGCGCCGGCGCGGCTGATTGACGACGGGGATCGCCTCGGGCGGAACGGCGAACGAATGCACCGGCGTCTTGCGGGTTGCGTTTTCGGACAGCGCCGAGGCGAAGGCCTCCGCGCGCTTCTTGGAAGCGCCCGCGTCCTCGCGCGGCGAGGCTGACCGCGAAGGTTGCGCGCGGCCTCCCGCGCGTCCAGCGTCCTGCGCGGCGCAGAACGGACAGGGCGCGGGCGCGGCGCCTTCGCTCGCCGGCGCGGGCAATGGGCGGCGGCAGCGACCGCAGACGCGGGTGCTCATGGCGTGCGCTCCCGTTGCGACAGAGCCTCCGGCGGCACTGCGGGCAGCGGCATCGACGCGCGATCGACCAGGCGGCGGAGGCCGCCGATCGCGGCGCCGTTTTGGGGAAACACCTCTTCGGCGCGCCCGAGCTGCGCGCCGCGCGCGACATCGAGCAACACCACGGTCACCTTGACGCCCGAGCTGGGCACGTCGCGCACGATCTGCCCCCACATCAGGCGGTCGACCTGCAGGAAGCGACCCACCTGCGAGTAGCATTCGTCAGTCGCCGAGACGCACTCGAGCGAGAGCTGAGCGACCTCCATGCTCAGCTTGGCGCGAATGGTGGTGCCCACACCCGCGACCCGCGCGCGTCCCAGCTGCTCGTCGAGCGCGCTGGCGATGTCGGCGAAGAGCAGCGAGTCGGCCGGCATCACCGCAAGCCGCACCGCCGCGCCTGACGAATCACGATGGACTGCGGCAGTCTTCGGCGGCGCCTTCGTTGCGCAACCGTGTAACGCGCCAAACAGCGCGCCGAGCAGGAGTATCTTTCGCCTCGCCAAGCAGTCCTCGAAACGGCCGCATGAGACACGGCTCCGCCAACCTGACTATCGGTACAAGTGGCCGGTTTCTTGAACGCTGGCCCTGTGCGGCAGGCCGCCGCAGCGACGGTAGCGACGCGGCGCGTGTCAGGTCAGTAGGCGGTGTAGTCGAGGAAGTTGCCGGTCATCATCAGCAGCGACATCACCGTCCACGACTCCTCGTAGTACGCACCGCCGGCGAGCGCATTGTCGGCGGCGATGGTGGCATAGCTCTGGTCGACGAGGGTCTGGTAGGTGGCGCTGGTCATCGCACCGACCCCGGCCGGCCCGATGAACGCCGCCGAGCGCTGCCCCGCGTGCTGCGGGCTGGGCGTGCCGTCGAGGTTGTAGCCGTCGGCGATGTTCGCCGCGCCGATCCCGCCGAAGAATGCGCTGGTCTTGCCGGTGTAATCGCGCGCGCCGCTGGTGCCAAACCAGCACCAGTCGAGCGCGATGCGGAACGGCGTGCGGCACGAATCGTACTGATAGTTGGTCGGGGCCGTCGGTTGATTCAGACCGAACGCGCCGCCATTGGGCGCGCCATCGCTGCTGCACCAGGCGGGTACGAGGCCATTGCTCTGATTCTTGCTGGCCGGGTTGAGCGCGTTGGTGATCGTGTCGTAGACCGTCTGGATCACCGCCGGCCAGTCGTGCGTGCTATCGGTGTCGACGTTGTCGAACACGCGGTAGTACGCCGGAGCGAAGTACGAGATGTTGATGGTCGACCAATCGCCCCAGTTGCCGGGGAGCAGCAGCTTCGACTGGTAGATCTCGTTGTTCCAGATCTTGGTGATCTGATCTTTGGCGACGTCGATGTAGCTCGCCGAGAGCGAGCCCTTGCCGCCCCACTGCCGGTCGGCCATCACGAGCGCGAACGCCATGTCCTCGTCGGCGTCGGTCGCGGGACCGGTGCCGAGGCGCATGGTCCCCTCGGCGTTGATGTACCAGTCCATGAGCCCGGTCTTGTCGTTGGGCCAGAGCTGCTCGTACTTCCACAGATCGTCGAACAACGCCTGGTCGTTCATGTAGACCGCGATGAGCATGCCGTAGCCGATGCCCTCGGAGACCGTCGATTCCAGCTCGAGCCCACCCGTGCCGGTGAAGTCGCTCTGCGTGCGCTTCACGCGCCGGAAGCCGCCCGCGCCGGCGGTCGTGACGGTGTCGGCCTTCCACTTGTTGTAGGCGGCGACCACCACGTCGTTGGTGTAGCCGGTGGGGTAGACACAGTTCGCGCTCTGGCGATTTTGCGGAAACGGAAACTTCATCCCGGGTGCCGGCGGCGTCGGACCGCGCGTCGGACCGCTGCCGCCGGTCGACGAGACGCCGCCGCCGGCGCCACCATCCGCCGAGGTGCTCGAGCCACCGCTTCCGGCGCGGCCGGTCGTTCCCCCGCCTCCGGTGCGACCGCCTGAGGATGTCGTGGTGGTGGCATTGCCGCCGCTGCCGTCGCCGGCCGTGCCGGTATCGACGACCGTGGGATGGTGACAGGCGAGCGAGAGCGCCGGCAGGACCAACACCAGCAGCAACGCCTTAAGGTGAGTAACCGGCAAATATGACAAGGTGGGCATAAGACCTCGGAAGCGGTGAGCCCGCCCGGAACACCACCGCGCCAACCGATGCATCACAGCGTTTGCGCCGTCGCTGGTCAAGACCTTTCGCCACCATTCCCGTCGGCGGCCCGTCTGATCGCGTCGGGCGGAGACGCCCCTCAGAGCGTCAAACGCCGGTCTCGATCTCGCTGGAAGGAGGGGCCTCCACCGGAGCCGGCGTAGTTGGATCCCGGCGGCGGCCCCCACCGAAGCGCCCGAACGGAACCAGCAATCGGAGGGGCAGCACGCGCTCGCGCCGGCGCTCCTCCTCCAGGTGACGCACGCGCGCCTTGAGCATGTCGTCCAGCGTCACCAGCCCCAGCAGCCGGCCGCGCGCCGCGCGGTCGACCACCAGCAAGGCCGTGAGGCCCGTCGTCGCCATCCGATGGATCACCACGCGCAAGGGCTCGTCGGAAAACGCGACCGTCGGCGTCGCGCGCACGACGGTCGACAACGTGCGCGACGAAGGCGCGTCGGGCGGAGGCGGGTCCCCCGCCGGAGCCCATCGCGGGAGGGTTTGGGAACCCGTCGCGGGTTCCCATTTTGAATCGATCTGGTGGGCTTCGCGCGCGAGCCAGCCCTCGAGATCGCGGCGCGTGACCACGCCTGCAAGGGAGCCCGTGGTGTCGAGCGCCGGATAGATTCGCCGGCGCTCGTCATCCCCCGACGCCACGAGCAACGCCGTCACCTCGGTGGCGGTCGCCGCCGCGGGCAGCGCCTCGACGGTCGACTCCATCACGTCACGGACGAACAAGATCTCCAGCGGATCGATCGCGTACTCGCGGCTGACGTGAAACCCGCGCCGCGCCATCTTTTCGGTCAGGATCGATCGCCGGAGCGCGAGGACGGTGAACGCGTGCGCGGACGCGCCGGCCGCGAGCAGCGGTAGCAACGTCCCCATCTCGCCGGTGAGCTCCAGCGCGAACACCATCGCCGTCAGCGGTGCGCGCATCGTTCCGGCGAGGATCGCACCCATGCAGATCAACGGCCAGAAACCCGGGCTCACCGTCGGCATCAGCGGCGACAGCAGCGAGCCCAGCGCTGCCCCGAGCATCAAGAGAGGCGCGAGCACGCCGCCGGATGTCCCCGACCCGAGCGAGATAGACCAGATCACCAGCTTCACCACCGCCAGCAGCAGCACCGCGCGAAACGGCACCGAGCCGAGCAGGAGTGCCTGGATCTGGTCGTACCCGACGCCCAGCGCTTGCGGGCAAGCGAGGCCGCCCAGGCCGACCGCCAAGCCGCCCAGCGCCGGCCACCACATCCAGTGAAGCGGCAGGCGCGTGAAGAAGTCTTCCGCGGCATAGACCGACGCGGTCATGCCGGCCGAAAGTGCCCCGGCGGCCAGACCCACGACGACGCAGCCGGCGAGCGCGGGCGCCCCCGCGAACGCGGGCAGCGGCGGAACCGGGAACAGCGGCCCCGCACCGAGGAGGAACCGCCGCAGGGTCGCTGCCATGGCGCTCGCAAGCGCGACGGGGATGAAGCTGCGCGGCTTCAGCTCGAAGAGCAGTAGCTCCACCGCGAGCACGACCGCGGCCACCGGAGACGCGAACGTTGCCGACATGCCGCCGGCCGCGCCTGCGACCAGCAACGTCTTGCGTTCGGCGGCAGTCAAATGAAACAGCTGCGCCGCGATCGATCCGAACGCGCCGCCGGTCATGATGATGGGCCCCTCGGCGCCAAACGGACCGCCCGATCCGATCGAGATCGCGGCCGAGATGGGCTTCAACAGCGCCACGCGCGGCTCGATGCGGCTGCCTTTCAGCAGAATCGCCTCCAGCGCCTCGGGGATGCCGTGGCCGCGGATGCGGTCCGAGCCGTAGCGGGCCATGAAGCCGATGATCAGGCAGCCAAGCACGGGCACCAGCACCGCGGCGATCACTCCCAGCGAGTGGGTCGCGGGCGAGACCAACGCGGTCGACCAGCGCTGGAAGAAGAACAGGTTCGTGAATATCCCGATGAGGCGCAGCAGCGCCAGCGCAATGAACGCACTGACGGCACCCACGACCAGCGCCAGCAGCGAGATGGGGATGACCCGACGGTTGGTGGTGAAGTCGCCGACCTTCTGGTCCGGTTCGGTCCAGCCCTTGGGCGCGCTGGAGGCTTGGGCCCCCCTCTCAGGGCTCCCATTTTGATGATCAGCCGGCACGGCGACGACCTCCAGTCGACGCACGGCGCGGCCGCGGCGTCCGCTCGAAAAACATCGCCGCCGGTTCGTCCGGCAGCGCCATCGCGTCGATGAGCTCGCGCATCCCGGCCGCCAGCAGACGCCGCTTGCGCCCGCCGAGGATCGCCAGGCCGGCGATCAATCGATCCTGCGGCGCCACGCCTGGGGCGCGCTCGACCAGCGAGCGGCCCTGCTTCGTGAGCGCGATCTCGATCCGCCGCGCGTCGGCCGACGACGGCGTGCGCGCGACCAGCCCGCGCTCGCAGAGCTTGCTCACCACGACCGACACCGAGCTCTGGTGCGTCAGCGTGCGCTCCGCGAGCTCGTTCATCGAGTGAGCCGACGCCGCCTGCAGCCGCTGCAGCACGAACAACTGCGCCGCCGACAATCCGAGCGAACGCTCGCTGGCGCGCGAGGCCTCACGCAGCGAGCGGACGATGCGTCGGATCGCGTCGAGGACGTCGCGTGTCGCCGCGTCCGTCGCCACGCCACGCGTGTCGCCTGGCACGTTCATTTCATGGGATACCATTATATGGGAGACCATTCATACACCCGCGCTGCCATATCGCAAGCTCGATCGAGTGCGCCGGGCTCGCTCTCGATCAGCGGTCCGCGCGGCTAGGCCGCGAGCGCGGCCGTGACTTCGTCGAATCGGTCGAACTCGGAACACGCGATGCCCGCCTCGCGACACAGGCGCGCGAGCGTGCTGTCCCGCACCGCGAAGATCTTCTCGCAGAGGCGCGCGGCCGGGAAGTCGAGCCGCCCGTCGCCGACGTAGACCACGGCGTGTCCCGGGTGGCGCGCGCGCAGGTTGTCCAGCACCTGGACCTTGAAGTCCTTGCCGGCCGGCAACGCGAATCCGCGCGGCAACGTCACGCTCCAATGGTCGCCGTCGAACACGCCTTCGAATGCGGTGAAGGCCACGCCAGGCGGCAGAAGCGCGCGCAAGTAGAACCCGAGCCCGTGGCTGACGACGTGCAACGGCCAGCCGCGCGCCGTCGCGTGCGCCACCAGCGCCTCGAACCCCGGGCGCAGGCGCGCGTGAGGCCGTACCTCGTCGAGCAGCGCCTCGGGCGGAACACGCACCTCGCGATATCCATTGCCGATGAGCTCGAGCGGCGTGACCTGGCCCGCGCGCGACGGCGGCATCAGCACGGCGCGCCAGTCGAAGGGGACGTGGGTGTCCCAGATGATGTTGGTGATGTCCTCGACGGTGATGGTGCCGTCGAAGTCGATGGCAAGGAGCGGTGGCTGCAAAACCGGCGCATGTTAGCGCATCCGGTCCCTCTCCCGTCCCCGGGAGAAGCGACCGGAGATCACGTACAATCCTCGCATGAAGGCCGCGTCCGACGCTTCGTCTGACGCCCCGGCCTCCGGCGCCCTCCCCTTCCGCGCGGCCGCCATCATCGCTGCCGGTCTCTTCGTCACCGGGCTCGGCTGGCCGGGCATGATCGCGCGGTTGCCGCTGGATCTCTTCCTCAAGAACCAGCTCCACTTTCCGCCGCAAGGCGTAGCGACGTTCTGGGCAATCGGCGCCTTCGCCTGGTACGTGAAGCCATTGGTCGGCCTGCTGTGCGACGCCTATCCCCTGCTCGGCGCGCGCCGCCGCGGCTACCTGATCGTCGGCAGCATCTCCTCTTGCCTGCTCTGGTCGGCATTCGCGATCGTTCCGCCGCGCCCGCTTCCGCTGCTGGCGGTCATGCTGGCGCTCAACTTCGCCATCGTCGCCGTCAGCACCTCGATCGGCGGCCTGCTCGTCGAAGTCGGGCAACGCCACGGCGCGACCGGGCGGCTGAGCGCGTTGCGCGAAGGCCTGATCGGCGCGATGTCGCTGGTGACGGGACCGCTCGCGGGCTGGCTCGCCGCGCGCGCCATCGGATGGACGGCCGGCACGGGCGCGATGATCTGGCTCGCCTTCATCCCGCTCGCGCTCTGGGCAGCGCGCGAGCCACCCGCGGCTCGCACCGATCGCCCTTCCGTCCTGGCCGGCGTGATCGCACAGCTTCGGGTCCTGCGCCGCGCGCCGACGATGTGGGGCGCCGCCGGCCTGCTTTTTCTCGCCTACCTCGCGCCCGGCTTCCAGACGCCGCTGCTCTACCACCAGCAGGACGACCTTCATTTCACTCCGCACGACATGGGGCGATTGCTGCTCGTCGGCGCCACCGGAGCGATCGCCGGCTCAGCGGCCTACAGCTGGCTCTGCCGCCGCCTCCCGCTGCGCACATTGCTGGTCGGCGGGATCCTGCTCAACGCAGGCAGCACGCTCTTCTACCTCGCCTACTCGTCGCTGGCCTCGGCCATGGCCATCACCCTCGCAGCCGCGGTGCTTGGCTCAATCGCACTCCTGCCCATCTACGATCTCGCGGCGCGCGCGACACCGCGCGGGAGCGAGAGCTTCGGCTACGCGCTGCTGATGAGCGTACAGAGCCTGACCACGCTCGCGATCTCCGACCCACTGGGAGCGACGCTGTACGGACACTTCCATGTCACGTTCCCGTCGCTGGTTTGGATCAATGCCGCGTCGACCGCCGCGGTGCTGCTGTTCGTGCCGTTCTTGCCGCGCGCGCTGCTGGCGCCTCGCGACCGCGCGCCCGCACGCTGAGCCGCCGGTCGCGGCTCAGGCTGCGCGCCCCGTCACCTGAGGCATGAAGTGGGTGACGAAGCGAACCACGTCCATGACCGACTCCGGCCCGCCACCGGTCTCTTCGTCGCGGCGGAACCCGACCACGCCCATCCGGCCGACCCACGAGACGACGTAACTCCGGCCGTCGGCGTCGTGCCAGCGGTCCCCCGCACGGATGTGCGCGAGCTGGCCCAACTTCAGCGACTTCGACGACGACATCCGGCTCACCACAATAGCCAACCCTCCGTCCTGCACTGTTATTCCCTGCGGAGCACTCACCACCGACGCGGCGCGCGTGCTAGGACCAAGCTGATGCAGGGCGCAGGACACGCCTTTCTCGCAGCGCTGGCGACGGTGCTGGGCGTGGCCGCCGCGACGACGATCCTGTTCCAGCGCCTGGGCCAACCGGTGGTGCTGGGCTACCTGATCGCCGGGCTCATCATCGGCCCGCACGTTCCGGTCCCGCTGGTCGCCGACCCCGAGATCGTCGAGACACTGTCGGAGCTCGGCGTGATCCTGCTGATGTTCTCGGTCGGCCTGGAGCTGCGGCTCCGCACACTGATCCGCATGGCGCCCACGGCCGGGGTCACGGCGGTGGTCCAGTGCAGCCTGATGGTGTGGCTGGGCTTTCTGACCGGCCGCCTGTTCGGCTGGACCCTCATCGAGAGCCTCTTCGCGGGCGCGGCCATCGCGATCTCCAGCACGACCATCATCGCCAAGGCCTTCGACGAGCAGCGGATCCACGGCCGGCTGCGCGAAACCGTCGTCGGCATCCTGGTCGTCGAAGACCTGATCGCGATCCTGCTCATCGCCGTGCTGACGGCGATCGCCACCGGCAGCCGCCTGTCGGCCGGCTCGCTGGTGATGACCATCGGACGGCTGGCCGCCTTCCTGATCGGCTTTCTGGTCGTGGGAATCTTGACCGTCCCGCGCGCGGTGCGCGCGATCGTGCGCCTGGATCGGCCGGAGACCACGGTGATCGCGAGCATGGCGATCTGCTTCGGGGCCGCGCTGCTGGCGCACGCGTTCGGTTACTCGGTGGCGCTGGGCGCGTTCATAGCCGGGTCGCTCGTCGCGGAGTCGGGCGAGGAGAAGAAGATCGAGCACCTGATCCAGCCGGTGCGCGACGTCTTCGCCGCGGTCTTCTTCGTATCGGTCGGGATGATGATCGACCCGGTCCTGGTCGGGCGCCATGCGCTGGCGATCGTCGTGTTGACCGTGGTCGTGGTCGCCGGCAAGATCGTCAGCGTCACGCTGGGCGCGTTCCTCACCGGCGGAGGCGTGCGCACGTCCGTGCAGGCCGGCATGAGCCTGGCGCAGATCGGCGAGTTCTCGTTCATCATCGCCGGCGTGGGCGCGACGCTGGGTGCGACGCGCGATTTTCTCTATCCGGTCGCGGTCACGGTGTCGGCGGTGACCACCCTGCTGACGCCGTGGCTGATCCGCGCGGCGGCCCCCGTCGCGACCTTCGTCGATCACAAGCTGCCCGAGGCGTTGCAGACCTTCGTCGCGCTCTACGGAAGCTGGATCGAACGGCTGCGGCAGTCGGACGGCCAGAGTCACGGCACCGAAGCGGGGGTGGTGCGCCGCCTCGCCTGGCTCATGCTCGTCGACGGCGTGGCGCTGGCGGCCATCCTGATCGGCGCGTCGCTCTCGGCCCATCGCGTGGCGCCGTGGCTGCAGCAGCGGATCCACCTCGATCGCGACGTCGCACGCGTCGCCGTGCTGGTCGCGGCCGTGGCGCTGTCGCTGCCGTTCCTCGTGGGCGTCGTGCGCGTCGCGCGCCGCATGGGCGTCACGCTGGCCGCGATCGCGTTTCCACCGGGGGCCCCCGCCGGTGTCGACCTGGCGGCGGCACCACGGCGGGCACTCGAGGTCACCTTGCAGCTGGCCGGCGTGCTGGTGGTTGGCGCGCCGATCCTCGCGGTCACGCAGCCGTTCCTGCACGGGATCGAGACCATCGTGACGCTCGCGCTGCTGGTCCTGCTGCTCGGCATCGCATTCTGGCGCAGCGCCACCAACTTACAGGGCCACGTGCGGGCGGGCGTTCAGGTGATCGTCGAATCGCTTGGCAAGCAACTGCAGGATGAAAACGCGCACCCCACCGGGGAAGCCGGCGCGCCACCCGATCTGGATCGCCTGCTCCCTGGGCTGGGGACGCCGCTGCCGGTGCGACTCCGAGAGAGCAGCCCGGCCATCGGCCGTACGCTGGCGCAGCTGAACCTGCGCGCGATCACCGGCGCGACCGTGCTGGCGATCGTGCGGCAGGGGCGCGGATTGGTGCCGAGCGCCGACGGCACACTCGAGGCGGGCGATGTGCTCGCGCTCGCGGGAACGCACGATGCGCTCGACTCCGCCCGCCAGATTCTTGGCGCCGATGGCGCCACCGACGGGAAGAAAGCCGAGCAGTAGCGGCGAAACGTCCTCCTTGAGAGCCGTTCTCGACGGGAAAGGAAGGTGTAGGACACACGCCGAGGCGTGGTTCTCGACGGAGAAACCACTCGAACTCTCACCAACACGTCACGCCGCTGGGACGTGCGTGAACCCGAAACGTTACGATTCGCCTGCAATATTCTAGGCATGAGCAACTGCCTAGAGACCCTCCGATGTTGACGCGGGCTCGCAAGTTGGCGCACATCTCGGACCTGCACATCGGTCGCAGCGTCGAGAACGACGCACGAGCCGAGCGCCTCGTCCGCGCAATGGTCGACGCGCGCATCGACCACGTCGTGGTGACCGGCGACGTCACTCATCGTGGCAAGCGGCGCGAGCTGGCGCGTTTCGAGGAGACGTTCGCTCCGCTGCGCAGGACCGGCCGGCTCACGGTGATCCCGGGCAACCACGACCGCCTCGGCGACGACGTCGGCGACGAACTGATGGCGGGCGAGCGCGTACAGGCCAAGGTAGCGCCGGGGCTGTTCATGGTCCGGGTCAACTCGACCGGCCTGCACAATCGGTCCTGGCTCACGGGGCACGGCCAGCTCGACGAGGCCGACCTCGATGCGGTCGACGCGATCCTGCCGCGAGCGCCGGCCGAGCACCTGGTCATTCTGATGCTGCATCACCACCCGCTACCGCTCCCCGAGGACCGCGCCGTGGAACGGCTGTCGTCCTGGATGGGCTGGCGGTTCACCAATGAGCTAGAGCGCGGCCGCGATCTGCTGGAGCGCATCCGCGGCCGCTGCGACCTGGTGCTGCATGGTCACCGCCACACGCCCTGCGAGCGCCAACCGTTCACCGACGCTCGCACTCTGCGCGTATTCAACGCCGGCAGCTCGACGGAGCTGGGCCGGGCGAGTATCTTCACTCACGTGGCAGGATCGCTGGTGAGTGAACCGACCTGGCTGGACGCGCACGCGGTGGTGCCCGAGGACGTCTGGCCAGAGACCGTCGACGCTCTGGAGGACGGTCAGAGGCAGCCGGCGTTCTGAGCGGCACGGACGCCACCCGCCCCGCGTCGTCAGCGCCGCTGGTGGTCGCGATTGAGATGGGGCTCGGCCACCTGCGCGCCGCCGACAGCCTCGCGCGCGCGCTGGGCGTACCGTTGCTGCACGTCGATCGCGCGCCGCTGTCGGGCGATGACGAGCGGCGCCGCTGGGCCAAGAGCCGGCGCTTTTACGAGCTGGTGTCGCGCGTATCGCAGCTGCCCTTCATCGGCGCTCCGCCGCGAGGGTTGCTGTCAGCGATCACGCACATCCCGCACCTGCACCCGCGCCGCGATCTCTCGCGACCGTCGCTGACCCTGCGCTACCTCGAGCGCCAGATCGTCGGCGGCCTGGGCGGCGGCCTGGTCGCCGAGATGGAGCGCACCGGCGCACCGCTCTTGACCACGTTCTTCGCGCCCGCGCTGGTCGCTGACCGGCGCGGCGTGGGCGAGGTGCATTGCCTGGTTACCGACTCCGACATCGCGCGCGTCTGGGTGCCGAGCACGCCGGCGCAGAGCCGCATCCGCTACTTCGCGCCGACGGAGCGGGCGCAGGAGCGCCTGTGCGCCTACGGCGTCGCGCCGGAGCGGATCACGCTGACCGGGTTCCCGCTGCCCGGCGAGCTGCTGGGCGGCCCGGAACTCCCGGTGCTGCGGCGAAACCTGGCGGCACGGCTCGAGCGCCTGGATCCCAGCGGCGTCTTTCGAGAGCAGCACGGTCCCGAGGTCGCGGAGCTGCTGGGGCCGCAACCCGGCGGCGCGCGGGCGGCGCGCCAGGCGCCGTTGCTCACGTTCGCGGTCGGCGGCGCGGGCGCGCAGGCGGGGCTGGCGCCGCGCTTTCTGCCGTCGCTGCAGCCGGAGATCGAGGCGGGCCGGCTGCGGCTCGCGCTTCTTGCCGGCGTGCGCCGCGAGGTCGCGATGTCGTTCCGCGCGCTGGTCGAGCGCGCGGGCCTGGCCGGGCACCCGGGCGTGCGCGTGGTCGGCGACGAGGATCTCGACGGATACTTCCGCGCCTGCAACGAGCTGCTCGCCGAGACCGACATCCTGTGGACCAAGCCGAGCGAGATGACCTTCTACGGCGCGCTGGGCCTGCCGCTCTTACTCTCGCCGCCGGTCGGCGCGCAGGAGCGCTACAACCGGCGCTGGGCGGTCGAGAACGGCGCCGGGCTCGAGCAGCGCGATCCGCGCTTCACCGGCGAGTGGCTCGCCGAGTGGCTGGCCGACGGCACGCTGGCCGCGGCCGCCTGGTCGGGCTTCCGCCGACTTCCCAAGCTCGGGCTCTATCGCATATTGCAGTCGATGGGCGTGCGCGTCGGTCAGAAGCAGGTCAGCGTCGCGCTGTCGACGAGCAGCGACGGGTCGGTGCAGCTTTCGTAGCGGCCGCCCCCGCGATCGATCAGCGTCGAGCAATCCGTCAAGCCCGCGCGCGATGCACCCGCAGGCGCGTGGGCTCGAACGACGGGGCGACGGAGAGGACGCTGCCGCGCCCGACGATCAGGTGCTTCGAGCGCCAGACGATCGACCGGCTGAAGAGGCCGTGCAGCCAGACCGCCCCGGTGAGGAGCTCCTTGAGCGGAACCAGCAGCAAGGAGCGCACGCCAAACGCGTGCCCCCGCGTCAGGCGCCCCGCAAACGAATCGGCGAGCGCACGAGTCAACGCGCACAGGCCGAGGGCGACAGCGGCGGTGCGCGACGGCGCAAGCAGGAAGGCCCACGTCGCCAGCAACACCGGGTTGAGCAGCAGCAAGCCGAGGTAGGGCGCGAGACCGGCGCACTGGCGCTGCATCACGCTCCAGCGCGCGTAGCGCGACGCAAACGCCGCCAGGGAGCGCCGGACGGTCACGCACTCGACGACGGTGCGGCCCAGCACCACGTGCTTGCCGAGCTCCCGCGGGATCAGTCGGCCGAGCACGAAGTCCTCGGCCAGCACGTCCTTGACCACGCTGAACCCACCCAACGCCTCGATATCGGCGCGGCGCATGGCCATCGACTTGCCGACGACGTAAGTCTTACCGCACAACGCGTTCGCGGCGACGAAGCCGGGGCTGATCGTACCGGTGATGTGCAGGTTGTCGAGGCGCGCGCCCCAGATGTCGGTCGGCTTCGCCGCAGCCGAATCAGACGTCGCGCCGGCGCGCTCCTCACCGCCGCCGGCGATCGCATGGGTCACGAGGCCGACCGTCGGATCCTCGAGGTATGCTGCGATCTCGTCGAGGTAGCCCGGCCGAACCCGCGTGTTCGAATCGCTGACGACGAGGATCTCGGCGCGCGCAGCCGCCGCCAGCCCGAGCAACTGGTTCACCTTGGGGTTCAAACCGGGCGCGCCGCGCTGGATCACCACGCGGAAGCGTTCGGGCCAGCGTCGCGCCGCCTCGGTGGCCACGGGGTACGCGGGATCGGTCGCGCTGGCGACGCCGAGCATGACCTCATAATCGGGATAGGGAAGCGTCGCGAAGACCGCCAGGTTGCCAGCGAGCTCGTCGTCGAGACCGCACAGCGGCTTCAGGATCGAGATCGGCGGC
>Ga0265342_10000422_pt1 | contig 46377 bp, 39 predicted proteins | sample 4CB327metaG_FD_203125 | JGI IMG/M metagenome (GOLD analysis project Ga0265342, IMG submission 203125) | Rhizosphere microbial communities from Carex aquatilis grown in University of Washington, Seatle, WA, United States - 4-CB3-27 metaG | ecosystem: Host-associated > Plants > Roots >... | reverse complement strand
CGATCTCATTGTTCAGGACTTTCCCGCTTCAACCGGTCTCGCCTACGTTCGCGGGGACTTCGCCATGCCGGGCGCCGACAGCCCCGATTATGCCCCGTCCCTCGTGGCGTTCAGCCTTCTGGATGACGTGCTGTTCGAAATCGTGCGCACACGTAATGGCGCCTGTTATAGCGTCTGGTCGAGCATGCACGGTTTCACGGCATCCTACGGGGATATTACCGTCTTCAAGACGGCCGTACCGGGACTCGTGAAACCGCTGGTGGATCAAGCCATCGCGGTGCTCGCCTCGGGGCGGAGCATGGGCGGAAACGTCTCCGCCTCGGCGGCGGGGAAAAGCGGTATCGGCAGCGCAGGCGAGGACACGACGGCCGCGGCTTTCGTGCCGATAGCTGATGCCCTCCCCTTCTACCGCGAAAAGGCTCTTACCCAGTTCTACACGGGACAACAGACCAATACGTCGGTTGCCGCGCAGATCGCCTCATCGATCGTGTACGACGGGGACTATCGCGATTACCTGCTCATCCGTGACCGGATACAGGCCGTCACGGCGGATGACGTCGTGCGTGTCACGAAGAAATACCTCGTATCCAACCCGGCGCTCTGGATCGTCCTCGGCGATCCGGCGCTCCTCAAGACCGTAAAGAAAAGCGACTTCCTTTCATTCACGGCGCACTAGGCCGCCGGCGGGGGCCAGAGACGCGGAGCCAAGCGTTTCTGGCCCTTCCTCATCCACCCGAGATCGGGAAAAAAGGCCCCCAGGGATATGGCGCGCGCGCGGCCCAGAGTGTAAAATGCGATCATGAAACACGACGAATACTCCTGGACGACGTTCGACGGAATCAAGGTCTTCGCTCAATCTTGGGCGCCGGAAGGAAAGCCACGGGCGGTGATTGCCCTCGTTCACGGCCTGGGCGACCATTCGGATCGGTATCCGCGTCTGGTGGAGATGCTCGTGGGCGCCGGATACGCCATCAATGCATTCGATGAGAGGGGGCATGGCCGCACCGGGGGAGCGCGCGCATTCACCCCTTCCTATGAGGCGATGGCCAAGGACATCGACCAGCACATGGAGAACACCCGGGCACGCTTTCCCGATTTGCCGATATTCCTTTACGGCCACAGCTTCGGGGGTGCGCAAGTGCTCAACTATGTCCTCTCGCGCAAGCCGAAGATTCGGGCCGTCATCGCTTCCAGCCCGGGGCTCGCCTCAGGGGTCCATCAGTCAGGAGTAAAGATCTTCCTCGGCAAGATTCTTTCGGTCATCGCACCGAAGGTCCACATCCCCCTCGGCTCGCCGGTGGAAAGCCTCTCCCACGACCCGGCGTGGATCTCCGCCTCGCTCGGCGACCCCTACTTCCAGACCACTCTCTCCACGAGGCTGGCGATGGAGCAGCTTCGGACAAACGCGTGGGTCCTCTCGGCAGAGAGCTTCCCGCTTCCCCTCCTCATCATGCAGGGAACGACTGACCAGCACGTTGCCCCGCAGGTGAATATCGACTTCGCCAAGAGGCTCGGAGAAAACGTGACGCTGAAGATATGGGAAGGTCTCGGCCACGAGCTCCACAATGAAGTCAGGAAAGACGAAGTGATCGCGTATCTCAGGGAGTGGTTGGACGCGCACTGAGACCGGACGGTGCTCCGTACCGCCTCAGGAGACCGCGGTCTCCAGCGGCGGTACGGCGATCCTGTCTAGAAGCTCCTGAACGATCCCCTCCTCCGTGATTCCGCGGGCCGCGCCATCCTCTTTCAGAATCATGCGCTTACGCAGCACGGGGACGGCGATGTCGCGCACGTCTTCCGGCACCACGTAGCTCCTGCCGCGGATCGACGCGAGGGCCTGTGCTCCTTTGTAGAGCGCGAGAGAGCCGCGCGGGGAGACGCCGAGTGCCAGACGGACATCGGCACGCGTCGCCGTCACGAGCGAAAGGATATAGGCGCGCAAGAGCGGGCTGACGTGAACCCCGAGAATCAGCCGCTGCATTTCGACAAGTTGCGATAACTCTATGACAGGTGTGATGCGGCGAAGCGGGCTCTCGATGCTTCTCTGCTGCACCATGATCGCAAGCTCGGCATCCCGCGTCGGATACCCCAGATGCAGAGAGAGGCAGAATCTGTCCTTCTGTACCTCGGGAAGGGGAAACGTGCCTTCTGATTCCACCGGGCTTTCGGTTGCGATCAGCAAAAACGGATCGGGAAGCGGCACGCTCCTGCCTTCCACGCTCACCTGTCCCTCTGCCATGGCCTCCAGCAGCGCCGACTGCGTGCGGGGGGTCGCGCGGCTTATCTCGTCCACCAGCAGGACATTGGTCATGACGGGCCCCTCGCGAAACTCGAACGTGCTCGTGGACTGATTGTAGACGGACACCCCCAGCACGTCGGCCGGCAGGAGATCCGGTGTGCATTGCAGCTGGCTGTATTTCCCGCCGATGCTGGCCGCCACGGCGTGAGCGAGAACCGTCTTCCCGACACCCGGCACGTCTTCTATCAAGACGTGACCGCGGCATAGAAGCGCCACCATGATAAGCTCGACGGTCTCCGCTTTCCCCTGAAAGGCGCTTCGCACGCTGGTCGTGAAAGCTTCCGCCCACTCCTGAACGCTTTTCATCTGACGATCCCATCCACGAGCCGCGCAAGAGCGCGCTCGCTCATCCCTGACGGCGACTCTCCGTATATGAGCTCCTCGACGAGCGCGGCCGCGGCATGCAGCGCGGAGGCTTTCTGCGGCGCCCGAAGAGCGAGCCTTCGAGCGTATTCCATGGGGCCCTCCCGTGCCGTGAAGCGCATGCCGGCCCGGCCTCCCCAGCGAGCGATGCGGTGGAATTCGCGTACGGCCCGCGCGCTCGCACGGAGCCGTATTTGGCTTCGAGCGGCGGCGGCCCGGTTTTCTCCCACCGATTCCCGCATGCCTTCCAAAACGGCACGGGGTATCCCGCGGAGGCCTTTTCCGGAGGCGCGCAAAAGCTCGGTGATCCACTTCGGCAGGCGCGTCAAAGCGCGCAGCGCCAGGGCGGCTCGCTCCCTCAGGAATCGGAGGGGATGCAGGTCGCGAGCCGCTCGACGTGTTGAACGAGTGAGAAGCGGTCGGACAATGAAGAGCATGAGCCCGAGCGCGGCGGCTGCGACCGCGAGGATCGCGAGGATACGCCAGAGCGATTCCATGATCGGTGAAGGCGTCGCCGTTGGCAGCTGCGGAATTGACAAGGGGCCGATTCGGGGGCCTGGATCCAATGCCGTGGCCGGGGGCATCTTGCCCCCCCCACCGCCGACACCCCGACTGGAAAGCCAATTCAGAAGCGCACCTATCCAGGCTATGGGAAGGAGCGGCTTGCCGCCGGGGATCACCAGCGCGAGAATGAAAAGGGCTGCGACCCCGGCCAGGGGTATACCGAAGCTCTCCGCCGCACGTGTATCTTCTGGCGCCACGCCCGAGGCGCATGCCAGTTGCTGCTCGAGCAAGCCGTTGACCACGATGATGAATGCAACGCTGCCTGCCGCCTGCAAGATGACGCGAACCGTGACCGCCGTGGAAACGGGTCCATTCCCTTCCGCCCCGCGCACGGTGACAAGAACGAGATAGGGCAAAAGAACAAAGACATCGAAGACAATCACAAGCCTCTTGAGTCGTCTCATGGCTTGTTCGGCCTCTCCCGCCTCTCCACCGGCTTCCCGCGCGGCCTTCACCAGCTCGTGGCCGGTTTTGCCGATCACCAAAGACAGGAAAAGCTCGCGCGAGTGAAGCGCATTTTGGGCGGAAAGGGTCAAAAGCCATTGCAGGGCGCACAGCACGACCGGCCATGCTACGTCGGGCCTCCAGGGGATGAAGTCACCGCGGAATGGCCTGCCACTGAGGATCCACAACAGAATGAGTGCACCGAGAAGGGTCAGGAGCAGCTCGCGCGCCCGGGGAAGCGCTCCGGAGACACGTCTGTGCCGCAGCATCGCGCCCGCGACGGTCTGACTCACCCCGACGAGGAGTACGATAAACAGATATCCCGGCGGGGTCGGAATCAACGCTCTGAAAATTCCGCGGTGAATCACGGCATCGAGTGCCTGGACGAAAATGAAGACGAGGAGCACCGAAATCAGGGCATGGATGCGCGTACGCGAAAAGGCGAAGGGAGCCTTATCCATGGAGATCGATCTCCTCGCCTTGCCCGACACCGTGGGCGACAACACCCAAGAGGCCGGGAAGGGACGGGACACCGGCTACGAAAAAAACCTCGAGGTGCAGTCCTTTATGCGCAAGAGCCTGAAGACCCGCCTGCCGTTCGCGAGAAAGGCGCGGCGTGACGGCGAGGATCCGCGTGCCCGTGGGCAAGGGCGCCCCACGTGTGAAAGATCCACCCAGGGCAAGGGAGGCGAAATCCATCTCTTCTTCCACGGCGTGCGCCCGGGCAAGGGCCTCGAGAATGCGCACGCCATGGCTTGTTCCCGCCCTTATCGGCACGGACACGGGTCCCGATTCACCGGGGATGCGAGCGGCGGCAGCGAGACCGACCTCCTGCCTCATGCCGGCAAAATAGACGACGAGGGACCCCGCCAGCTCAATGGCGCGCTCGATGGCAGGATAACGACCCTCCAAGGGATAGTCGGGAGCGCAGAGGTTCAAAAGGACGAGAACGGGAAAATAAAGAGATGGATTGTACTCGGTGGTATGGAGCCGACCCAGGCGTGCGGAGACTTTCCAATTGATACGACGAAGCTCGTCACCGGGCACGTACTCGCGGAGCGAGCGGAATCGGCTCACGTCCTCGTAGAGCCGATTGAGGACCGCGATGTTGCCGGCAGGGAGTCCCTTGCGATGCTCCAGAGTCAACGGAAAAACAGCCGGATAGACCAGCACACGAATCGGCGATCCATGGATGACCCGCCAGGCGAGAATGCCGAAGGGTCCGGGGCCAGAAATCGTCACCGGCCCGATCTGGAACTCTCCGCGATCGCGCGCCTCCGCTTCCCAGGAAAAGGTCGCCTCCTCGCGGGGCTGAAAGGAGCGCAGGAATACGGCCGGAAAGAGAGGAAAGATGCCGCCCGGCCCGTCAGTGACGAGCACGGATCGGATGGGAAGCACGAACCGATTGCGGAGAGTCAATGTGATGCGAACGCGTTGAAGCCTGTTCACCCGAATAACTTCATCGCGGCGGGTGACGACAAAGGCACGCGGGAGCATGTACGCGGCGAGGAGAGAAAGGGCTTCCACGAGGAAGAAGAGCCCTGCCACGACGCGGAGGGAACGAAAGGGGACAAAAAGAAACGCGAGCAGAAACAGGATGAGAACGGCCCATGCACCCGCGCGGCCTTCGCTTCGGCTCATGCAGGAACGACCTCCAGGATTTCCTCTATCACACGCTCTTCAGTCAGCCCCTTCAGCTGCTGTTCGGGCTTCACCGAAATGCGTTTGAGGAGAACCGGCGCAGCAAGCGCGCGCACGTCGGAGGCTTCGGCGATGCCGCGCCCGTGCAAAGCGGCGAGCGCCTGGCTGCCTTTGTAAAGAGCCATCGATGCGCGGGGGGAGGCGCCGAGAGCGAGACGGTTGTCACGGCGCGTTGCCTCGACGAGCGAGAGAATGAGGTCGGTCACGGTGTCGGGGACCTCGATGGCGAGAATCTCGTCTTGCAGAGAGCACAGCGTCGCCGGTTCGGATACGGGGTGGAGCGTCGTTACCGGATGTTGGATGCGGGTCTGCGCCGTCATCACCTCCTCTTCCGCCTGCCGGGACGGGTAGCCCATTCGAAGACTCAGGAAGAAGCGGTCCTTCTGGGCCTCGGGGAGCGGAAATGTGCCTTCGAACTCGACAGGATTCTCCGTGGCAATGAGGAGAAACGGCTGCGGAAGTGCGATGGTTCTGCCCTCCACACTGATCGTGGCGTCGCCCATGGCTTCCAAGAGGGCGGACTGCGTGCGCGGCGTCGCCCGATTGATCTCATCGACGAGGAGCACGTTCGTCATGACGGGCCCCTCGTGAAAATCGAATTGAGAGGTCTTCGGATTGAACACCGACACCCCCAGAACGTCGGCGGGGAGAAGATCCGGTGTGCACTGGATGCGTCGATAGGCGCCGCCGAGGGAGGCGGAAAGCGCCCGAGCGAGGATTGTCTTGCCCACGCCCGGCACGTCTTCGAGCAGCACGTGCCCGCGCGCGAGCAGTGCTACGAGGATGGTTTCGATGACATTCTGTTTTCCGTAGATGACGCGCTGGACGTTCGCGCAGATCAAGTCCGCCCAGGCCTGGACGCGTGTGATCTTGTCCTTCATGCCGACGGCGCCGCGCTTACTCGCTGCCCGCGTACGCGAGGGCGATTCGGCACGCAAGGTCCACATTGTGATGAAAGAGCTTCACGTTGGTTTTCAGCGACGATCCTGCGGAAAGCTCGACGATCCGACCTAGGAGAAACGGAGTCACCGCCTTGCCCGAGATACCCCGACGCTTCAGGTCAGACATCGCGGTCTCGATCCACGCATCCATGGTTGTTCGAGGAATTTCCCACTCGGCGGGCACCGGGTTGGCCACGAGTATCCCCTGCGGGGCGCCAAGGGCTCTTTGTGAGCGCAGAAGCGCGGCAATCTCCTCCACCCTATCGGCACGCAGTGGTGTGGGTAAGCCGCTGGAGCGCGAATAGAAAGCGGGAAACTCCGCGGTCCCGAATCCGACAACCGGCACACCGAGGGTCTCCAGCACCTCGAGAGTCTTCGCGATATCCAGGATCGCTTTCGCTCCGGCGGAAACCACGCAGACCGAGGTGGAGGCAAGCTCGGTGAGGTCCGCCGACACATCGAAGGTGTCCGCGGCGCCGCGATGTACGCCGCCGATGCCACCTGTGGCAAAGACGTCGATGCCGGCCAGCTTGGCGGCCATCATAGTTGCGCTCACCGTCGTGGCGCCGGTTTTGCCCGTTGCAAGCGCCCACGCGAAGTCGCGCCGCGAGACCTTGAGGACCTCCTTCTCGGACGCCAGACGCTCCACCTGCGCGCGCGTAAGCCCTACGCTCAGGACCCCGTCGAGTATGGCAATGGTCGCCGGCACGACGCCGTGCCCCCGCGCAATGGTCTCGGCCTCCAAAGCGGTTTCAACGTTGCGTGGATAGGGCATGCCGTGGCTTATGATTGTCGATTCGAAAGCGACCACGGCGCGGCCTCTCTCCACGGCATCTTTCACCTCGGGAGCCAGGCGCAGGGCGGGATTCACAGAGCCCCTTTCTGGAGCCGATCCTCGACGGCGTTCATTGCGCCGCGCACGGCATCGTAGATACCAATGCCGCGCTGAAGGAGCGAGAGGAGAGCCGCGAGCAACAGATCGCCGGCCCCAGTCGTATCATGAACGGGTATGACCGCCGTTGGGACGTAGTCGGTTCGGCCAGCCGGTGTATACAGAGACGCCCCCTGCTCCCCCTCCGTGACGAGCACATTCTGGATGCGCCTCTCCGCCATGAATCGAGGGATGTCGGCTGCCTTCAAGGCGTCCATTTCCTCACCCGTGGGCGTCATGAGCGCGAGGTCGTGCAGGGCCGCCGCATGACGGAGCATTTTTTCAACGGAAACGGGCTCGAAGACGATTCGGGTGGACGCGGCATAGCGCTCGATGAGCTCGGCACAAAGCCCGGGCGCCAGATTCGCGTCCAGAACCAGGAAATCTTCGAAGGTCAGAGCGCCCAGGGCATTCATCACGAAGCGGCTGGACAATGCCTGTTCGACGATTCTGAAATCCGAGGCTGCCACCTTGAGCGAGCCGCTTTCCATGAGGGCCAGATAGAGCGGTGGGCCGGCATCCTTGCCCTTCACTTCTTGAAGTATCACATCTCCGTCGGCACGAAGGGCTTCCTGGGCCCAGAGCGAAATCGGATCCGAGCCGAGCGCCGTGATGAAACGCCGGGGTGACTCGAGATTGCTGAACACCCGATAGCCCACCCCACCGAGGCCGAGGTGAATGTCGGAAGGGTTGGAGGTGCCGTCCAGGAACTTCTCCCGGACCGCGATCATGTCTATGGCCACCGCCCCGACAACCCAGATCATGGCGCTACGATGCGCCTTCCCCTGGTCTCTGTCAATTCTCCGCTCGGTATGATATCAATGGAGCATTCCCATGCCGCACGAAAAAACGACGAAAAATCAGGACATACTCCTCAAGGGCGGGCTCATCGTTGACGGGACCGGTGGCCAGCCCTACGCGGCGAGCCTCCTCATTCGCGCGGGGCGAATTCACCGCATCAGCGCCAAACCGGTGCGCACGACAGGCGTCGTCATAGACTGCACCGGACGCGTCATCGCGCCGGGATTCATAGACGCCCACTCCCACCTCGATTGGCATCTGCCCATTAAGGGGCACGATGAGCTGAAATACCCCTTTTTGGCGCAGGGCATCACAACGGTGGTCGCCGGTAATTGCGGAAGCGCAGCTGCTGGTTTTCGCGAGGCGACCATCTGGAAGGCTCATGTCGCGAGCACTCTGCTGAAGAACGGATTGCTCACCCTCGCGTGGGATTCGGTTGAGGATTACTTTTCCCGGTTGGCGGCCTCGGGCGCGAGCCACAACATCGCATTGCTCGTGGGGCATGGATCCACGCGCGCCTCCATCCGCGGCATGGATCCCTCTCCGCTACATCCGTACGAAACCAAGGAGCTGCTGTGGCTCCTGGAGAGCGCCATGGAACAAGGCGCGCGCGGAGTATCCCTGGGACTGCAATACGCGCCCGGCATGTTTGCCCGTCCCGAGGAGCTGCGTGAGATCGCGCGTCTGGTGAAGAAGAAGGACAAGATCCTCACCGTCCATACGCGCGCCTTGTCGGCACTGGCGCCCGGCTATCGCCTGCGGCCCTTCGGGGAGGCACATAACCTCATCGCCTTGCGCGAGATGCTCGATCTCGCGCGCGAGACCGGGGTACGCCTTCAGATTTCACACCTGATATTCGTCGGCTCGAAAACGTGGCGGACGGCGGACGCGGCCCTTGCCCTGATCGATTCGGCGATCGCCTCCGGGGTGGACGTGCGCTTCGACACCTATCCGTATCACTGCGGCGCCTCGGTCATCGACGTCATCCTTCCGCCGTGGTTTCTCGCGCGCGGCAAGGAGGCGTACGAGTCACCATCGCTTCTGCGGAAGCTCAAACGACAGCTCTGGCTCGTGCAGAAGCTCCTCGGGTTCGGATACGCCGATGTTCAGGTCACCAATGTCCTGGACGCCGACCTCGCCGAGCACAACGGCAGATTCCTGAGCGAGATCGCGCGGGTGCGCCGCATGAAGCCGCTGGACACCCTTATCGACATCGCACGACGCAGCGGCGGCCAGGCGAAAGTGCTCTGCCACCGCTACAGCAATGACAGAATCGTGGAATCCCTCATCCGTCACCCCGCATCCCTGTTCATGACCGACGCCTGGGTCGAGCGGGAGGGGGTGCAAAACCCCTCCGCCTTCGGAGCCTTCCCCCGTGTCCTGCAGCTTGCGCGGGAGAAACACATCCTTCGCGTGGAGGAGGCGGTGCGCAAGATGACCGGCGCCACGGCGGAACGGTTCGGTCTGAACGGCCGGGGGCTGCTCAAAGAGGGCTTCGCCGCGGATATCACCGTCTTCGATTGGGAAAACGTGCGCGACACGACCAGCGTGCAAGAGACCGACATTCCGCCCGAAGGCATCGACTACGTGTTCGTCAATGGAAAAAAGATCATCGGATCCGGCAAGAAGGAGAACCCCCTGAACGCGGGGGTCCCCCTGACCTAAGGCTGCTATCCCGCGGCAAGAGTCCTGAGCAAGGTCCTTTCCCAGACCGCGTACGCCTCGCGGTACGCTTCCGTGAGCGCGGTGTTCGGCTCAGCGATCTGCACGGCGCGCAGGCCAGTAAAGGCTTCGCGCGGCCCGGAAAAAACTCCTGCGCCGATGCCGGCCCCACGCGCCGCCCCTTGCGCGCCATCGGTGTCGAAAAGCTCTACACGCGCTCCCGTAACCGTCGCGAATGCCTCGCGGAAAAGAGGGCTGAGGAACATGTTGGCGTGCCCAGCACGAACCGTTTCGACATGGAGACCCATGCCCTTCATGATCCCCAGGCCGTACTGCAGTGCGTACACGATCCCTTCCTGGCCCGCGCGCAGCAGATGCGGAATGCCGTGACGATTGAACTCCAGTCCCAGGATGGATGCGCCGGGATTTCTATTCTCGAGGGTTCTCTCGGCCCCGTTGCCGAAAGGAAGAACCCGAAGCCCATCGGCGCCGACGGGCGCCTGAGCCGCGACCCGATTGAGCTCGTCATAGGGAACCGTGCCCGAGTCACCGACCAGCAGGCGCCGCAGCCAGCTGTAGAGGATACCGGCCCCGCTTACGCAAAGTAGCACGCCGTAGCGCTGGCTCGTCTTGGCGTTGTTCACGTGGACGAACGTGTTCACGCGCGAAGCCTCGTCGAAGCGCGGCTGGTCGATGATGCCGTAGACCACTCCGGAAGTCCCTGCCGTCGCTGCCAGCTCGCCCGGTTGGAGAACATTGAGTGAAAAGGCGTTGTTCGGCTGGTCCCCGGCGCGATAGCAAACCTTGGTTCCCTTCTTGAGGCCCAGCGCGGTTGCGGCATCGTGCGTCAGCCCTCCATGCACGGAGAAGGTCTCAACCGTTCGGGGGACGATCTCCTTGGGAATACCGAACCAGTCCAACACGATGTCGGATCTGCTCCCACTCTGGAAATCCCAGAGTATCGCCTCGGAGAGACCCGAAGCGGTCGTCGTCAATTCTCCGGTCATCCGATACGCGATCCAATCTCCAGGAAGCAGCATGGTCTTCGCCCGCTCGAAAATCCTGGGCTCGTTCTGCTTCACCCAGGCAAGCTTCGAAGCGGTGAAATTGCCCGGAGAGTTCAACAAATGCTCCAGGCAAACCTTCTCGCCGATGCCCCGGAAGGCCGCCTCGCCGAGCTCGACCGCCCGGCTGTCGCACCAGATGATGGAGGGACGCAGCACCGCACCGACCTTGTCGACGAGGACGAGACCATGCATCTGGTAGGTGATCCCGATGCCGGTGACTGCGTCGAAGGCCCGGCCGGATTTCGCTTTCAGTTCCGCCGCGGCCGCCACGACGTTGTCCCACCACACCGCCGGATCCTGTTCCGCCCAGCCGGTTTGCCGGGCTTCTATGGCAAGCTCGGTCGCCGGACTCGTGGCGCTGGCAACGACGAGGCCCGTTCCAGCCTCAAGCAGGGCCGCCTTGATGGAAGAGCTTCCCACGTCGAATCCGAGAAGATACCCGTCAGAACCCATGCGTGGCCTCCTGCTGTGTTTATACCCGAGCCAGGGCCTCCTGGGGAACCATGCGATTTTCGAATCGCGTGACACTCACCGCCATTCACGGTGTTATAATCACGACAGGCATTTGTAAAAGGAGGAATCATGTCTGACGAGAACGAGAAACTCGCGCTGGCCCGCAAGATCGCGGAGCGCAAGGTGGCATTCATCCGTCATGCGATCAGCTACTTTGTAGTGATCGTAGCGCTTGCGGTGGTCAACAACGTGACCTGGGGCGGCTATCAGTGGTGGCTCTGGGTGGCGTTTGGATGGGGCATTGGAGTCGTCTCCCATTTCCTTTCCGCATTCCTCTATCAGTCGGGACGTCTCGTGGATCGCCTGGCGCAGAACGAGTTGGAGAAAATGAATGAGTCGAACAAGACTTAGCTCGGTCGACGTCCTGGGGATCACCCTCGGGGTGATCGCTATCGTGCTGGTCGTCGGGAGCGTCGTCGCGATCAGCCACAATCGCATGTGGAACGCGGGGTGGAGCTTTTCGGAAGGTCGCGGCTGGTTTGAAAGCGGAGGATTCAGCTTCGGCGGCGCGGCCGTTCGCGAGGAGAAGGACGAGACGGTCCCGACCGGCGTCACGGAGATCGAGGTGCGCAACATCGCCGGCTCCATTGACGTGAGCGGCAGCGCATCGGCAACGGATGTCGCGGTCCATTCCGTGAAAACGGGACCCACGACAGCCGCGCTTGCTAACGTGCACGTGGATATCCAGAAACGGGGTTCGCGACTCGTGCTCGAGGAAAAGCACGACGAAGGGCTTTTCCCCCGATCGGGGACGGTGTCCTTTCAGATCGTCATTCCCAACGGAGTGAAGGTCGTGGAAGCGCATTCGATCAGCGGAAGCATTACCGTGCGCGATGTACAGCCGGGAATCGACGAGACGCTTTCCACGATTTCGGGCTCGGTCAGCACGAGCGCGGCGCGCAATCTCGACGCCTCCACGACGAGCGGCGGCATCCAATTCGCGATGACCGGTTCCACGCTGAACGCCCGTTCGGTTTCGGGCTCCATCACGGGCACCATGGCGGGGTTGGGAAACGGCGCATCGGCGCGACTTTCCACGATCTCAGGCTCCGTAAGTCTCGGCTCGTCTGGACAAATGGATGCGAATGTTTCGCTGCACTCCGTGAGCGGTCGGGTCTCGTGCGATTTCCCCATCACCATTCAGCAGGAGAAGCGGAATCGGCTCGAGGGAAAGATCGGCAACGGCTCCGGCACGCTGGATGTCGGCACGGTGAGCGGCGGCATCAGCGTCACAAAGGATTGAACGCGAAGAAAAACCTTCACGGCATTCGATTGAACCACAGCAGGGACATTGTGGCTCCCACAACGAGCACGGCGAGGGCGATCGCCGTGAGGATTGCGGTGATCTCCGTCGTGTCCCTGCCCATCGTGAGCCGAACGCTGAGTCCCTGGTAGATCTTCACGAGATCCCTCTCGTTTTCCGCTTTGAAATAGCTCCCTGCCGTGTCCTGCGCTATCTTCTTGAGCCCCGGCTCGTCCAATTGCACACGGAAAAATCGTCCCTCCGCTCCCACCACGTCACCGCCGGTCGTTCCAATGCCGACCGTAAAAACGCGAATCCCCTTGTTGGCAGCCTGATCCGCCGCGTCGAGCGGGTCGGGTCCTGTATTGTTCTGGCCGTCAGTGAGGAGCACGACCACCGCAGATGTATAGGAGCCCGGTGCCACGGCGGGATCAGGCTGGGTCGGGTCCGTCCCGGCGGAGGCCAAGGGCTGGTCACGAGATGGGGCAGGCGCATTGGGGTCATTTTGGCCGCCGGCGTCCACGGATACCGAGGGATTGCCCTGCGTGTCCTCGAGGATCGCGTCCAAAGACACGAGGATGCCACTCCCGATTGCCGTCCCGCGCTGGGTGCGCAACCGATCCATTGCGGCCAGCAGGTCGTCGTGATTCGTCGTGGGCGGCTGAACGAGCGCCGCGGTGGCGCTGAAGGCGACAATGCCGACACGCACATTGCGCGGCTGTTTCTCGATGAACGCCCGCGCGGCGGCTTTTGCCGCCTCGAACCGGCTCGGCGCAATATCCCGCGCCCGCATGCTTCCCGACATGTCCAGGGCAAGGATGACGGTGCCGCGATTGGAGGGGAGAAGCACAGTCGCCTGAGGCCGGGCGAGGGCGAAGATGCCCACGGCAAGTCCTACCAGAAAAAAGATGGCGGGGATATGACGTCGGATCCCGGGGCCGCGACCCAGCGCGTCCTTCACGACGAGGAGGCTCGCGAAGCGTGCCGCATAGCGACGCCGGCGTCGCTGCACGATCAGGTAGAGAAGGATGAAAACGGGCAGCGACAGAAGGAGCCACAGCATGCCCGGCCAGAGGAAGCTCATGCCATCTCCTTCCGCGCACCGGCGCCGGGCCGGGCCGCTCGAAATGCCTGCGCGCCGCGGCGGCGCTTCCGCTCCGCTGCGGCGCGAACGATATCGTGCGCGAGATCGCCATCGGTGGACAGGGACAGCTCCTCGACGCCAGCCCGCTTCAGCAGGCTGCTCGTCTCGCTTCTTCGCCGCGCTGAGGCTTCCGAGAACCGAGCGCGGAAGCGCCGGTCATGCGTGTCCACCAGGATTTGCTCCCCCGTCTCGGCGTCGGCGAGCACTACGGAGCCGACGTCCGGCAATTTCCATTCGGCGGGATCCGACAGGCGCACGGCCAGCACCTCGTGCCGCTGCGCAAGAAGCGCCAGCGCACGATCCCATCCCGTGACGCTCAGAAAATCGGAAACGAGGAAGACGAAGGACCGCCGCGCAAGGGCTTGAAACGAGGCGGCGATCAGCGAGCCCAGATCGGTGCGGGGGCTTCGCGGCAAGCGCGGGGCGTTCTGCATCTCGGCGACCAGGCGCACCACGTGCCCCGTTCCACCGGCAGCGGGGATGATGCGTTGGCCCGCCCCCGAAAAGAGCACGGCGCCAATGCGGTTGCCGTGCCGGGTGAGAAGGCGGGCCATGACGGTGACGAAATCCACCAGGAGGTCCCGCTTGGTGCGGCCGGCCGCCCCGAAGTCCACCGAGGGACTCATGTCGAGCAGGAACCACATGGTGATTTCGCGATCTTCCAGGAACTGTCGCACGTACGGGGTGTCCATGCGCGCGGTCACGTTCCAGTCGATGGCGCGGACGTCGTCGCCGAGCTGGTATTCGCGCAATTCCGCGAGGTCCAGCCCCGCCCCTCGGAACAGGGTACGATAGTCCCCCTGCATGATGCCGTCGAGCCGACGCAGCACCGTCCATTCCAGCCGCTTGAGGGTCTCGCGCGCGTCAGGCGTTCGCGGTGGCATGGCTTTGCAGGGGCTGGGCCGGTGCGGGTATGGTCTGCATCACCTTTTGGATGATGGTATCCGTGGTCACCCCATCGGCGAGCGCTTCGTAGGAGAGGATGACGCGGTGGCGCATGACGTCGTGAACGAGATCCGTGACATCCTGCGGGGTGACGTAGCCGCGACCCCGCACGAAGGCAAGCGCGCGCGCGGCGATCACGAGATTGATTGAGGCGCGCGGGCTCGCCCCGTAGACGATGTAGCGCGCGATGTCGGGAATTCCGAAGCGGTCCGGCGCGCGCGTGGCGGCCGCCAGACGCACGGCATGCTGCATGAGCAGCGGATCCACGAACACCCGTTCGCATGCCGCGCGCAGCTCGAGCACCTCCGCGGAGCTCACGACGGGGGCAATGCTTGCCGAAGGGCCGGTCATGCGCTGCACGATGACGAACTCCTCGGCCTCGGAGGGATAATCGACCACGACCTTCATCATGAACCTGTCCACCTGCGCCTCGGGCAATGGGTAGGTGCCATCGGTCTCTATGGGGTTTTCTGTGGCCAGGACCAGGAAAGGCTCCGGCACCCGGAATGTCTCTCCGCCGATCGTGACCTGCTTCTCTTGCATGACTTCCAAAAGCGCGCTCTGCACCTTGGCCGGCGCCCTGTTGATCTCGTCGGCGAGGAGAAGATTGGCGAAGACCGGGCCCAGGGACGTGCTGAACTCGCCGGTCCGCTGGTTGTAGATCCGCGTGCCCACCAGGTCCGCCGGCACGAGATCCGGGGTGAACTGGATGCGCTTGAAGACGCCTTGAACCGCGGCGGCGAGAGTCTTCACCGTGAGGGTCTTTGCCAGACCGGGAACACCTTCGACGAGCAGGTGCCCCTGGGACAGAAGGGCCACCAACACCCGCTCCAAGAGGTGATCCTGGCCGACGATCACTTTCTTCACCTCGTAGAGTATGCGCTCCATCGTGCGCGCCTGATCAACCGCGAGCACGTGATTGGCCTCCGCCCGTGCATCCATCACAACCTCCTGTACGACCGCTACACCGGCGGGAAGCCGATGGCGGAGCCGGTATCGTCAATGGGTACCGCGAATCCGATCCCGATGAAAACGTCTTCGGAGGTCGGATTCAGGAGGGAGACGACGATACCCACGACTTCCCCTGCCCTATTGATGAGCGGTCCGCCGGAATTGCCGGGATTCACCGCCGCGTCGAACTGGACGAGATTCTTCAAGGTGACACCGGTTTCCCGCGATGTGTACGCGCGGGCAAGCCCGGAGACAATTCCATCGGTGACGGTATCGACGACGCCGAATGGGTTGCCCACGGCGATCACCTCGTCACCGACGCGCAACGACGCCGAGCTCGCGAGCGTGGCAGGCTTCAAATCATCCGGAATCGTCATAGCGCTCAGGACCGCAAGGTCGCGGTCCGGTTGACGCACCATGACCAGGGCATCCGATTGGGAACCGTCGAAAAAGACGACAGTTACGTGCTCCGCGGCGCCAACGACATGCAATGCCGTGAGAATGAGTCCGGTCTCGGCTATGACGACCCCGGTGCCAAGGGAGGACGACTCAGAGCCCTTGCTGCCTGTTGTCGCCTCCACGGCGACCACAGACGGTCGGATGATCTCGTAGGCGACGGAGGCATTCGAGGGAGGCGCGGGAGCCGCCGCGAGGGATTTGGCTACTGCGTTATCGATATCCCGCTGCGTCAAGCGTTGAGGCGAAGGCCGCAAAGTGTTGTAGAGGAGAATGGCAAGAGCGACAAGCGCGACATTACCGATGAGGAGGGCGGGTTTTCGAAAACGTCTGTAGGTAGAAAGAATCCAGGATCGTATTCGCTGCCAGTCAGGATCGGGTTCCCATTGAGGCTCTCCACCGCGTGAAGATTGCACGGTTTAAGATACCGCGCGCCGACCGGCAGCGCATACTAAAATTCTGTTATGAGATGTTCCTTATCTTCCGCCCCACCCGAAGCGGATTCCGACAACCGGCGAGTAGAAAAGGGCACGGCTGAATGGATAGCCCGGAATGAGGTTCCCCCATCCCTGAAAGCCGACGTAAGCGCTGACCTGCATCCAAGGGAGCACACGCACACCGAGCTCGAAGTCCACCTCGCCGAAGCCCAGCATGTATCCGGAGTCTACAAATCCTCCCCCGCCCACCCCTGCCCAGAGCGTCAGCGCCGCAAGCAGCGGTCCGGCATCCCATTCGTGACCGACGATCACGCCCCCCACCCCGCCGGCGCCGGTGCCGTCCGCCGCGAGCATGGCCGTTCCGAATCCGCCAAAGCGCGATCCGCCCCAGCTCACCCCATAACCGTAACCGGTGATGAACGTATATGCGGAGTTTGCGCTGGAATACTGCTGGTCGAAATACTGCAGACCGTATCCTACGCCGCCGACCCCGCCGGCAATGGCCATCCCGGCGGGAATCGCCGTCAGAAGCACGATAGCACAGAGAGTGTTTCGCATTTTCATAGATGCACTCCTATAATGAGACTGGGTTGGAATACGGTGCTGGCCGCGTTCGGATCAGCCCCGGATAACGTCGAAGAAAGATAGGGAACAAGAATGCGCACGGAGGCACCTACGTCCACGGAAAGCCCCCCGAACAAGGGGAGCCCGGCAACCAGGCGGACGCGTGGATACAAAGAGCCCATCGCTGATGACTGCAGGTCGACGATTCCCTGCCGTGCTTCCACCATGGACAAATCATAGTCGAGGAATAGATTCCCAAATGTGGAGCGGCCGCCCACTCCGAGGCCGAATGACCATGGAACGCTCGCCATGGACGGGAGCCAACCGACGCTGAGCACGGTGTAGAGGCGCCTCGTGCCGAGTGAAAACGCCGCGTAGGAGGAGCCATCCATTTCGAACCACAGATCGAGATCATGACGACCCTGGGCTTCCACCGAGAGGAGGCCGAAGGGGATTCCGTCGATGCGATCGGAGAAATTCAAGAGCCCCACCTGGGTGCCGGTGACCTCGCGGGCAATATTGATGAGGCCGATCTGCGCGCCGGTGATCACCCCCGCGATATTGAGGATACTGATTTGCGGGCCCGTCACCTCGGCGGCGAAGTTGGCGACGCTTGCCAGCTGCGCCCCTTTGAGCGATCCGCCGACTCCGTTGAATACACCGGCGAGCTGAGCCCCACCCGCGTCCTGTCCCGTCCAATTGAACACACCGGCTAGCTGGGCACCGCGGGCGATTCCCGAGCTCCAATTGAAGACCCCCGCCAATTGTGCTCCGCTCGTCTCACCGAGTGACACGTTGGCGACCCCGGCTGATTGGACACCGGTGAGGCCGCCGCTCACGTTGAGCACGCCAGCTGACTGAAAGAAACGCGCCGGGCCGCCCATGTAGTTCGCAAGCCCCGCCGCCTGAAACCCGCTCGATGAACCCAGAGCCACATTGGCGAGGCCGGCGGCCTGAAAGCCCACCACGTCACCGGATTCGATGTTTGCAAGCCCCCCGAGCTCGAATCCGCGAATGGATCCCGAGTTTCCCGCCAGGAGATTCAGTGAGAGGATATGGTCGTCCCGAGAAGCGAATATCCCCTCGTTCAGATCGGGGAGCAGTGAAAGATGAAAGAATGAAGTCCCCGGCGTGCTTTCGGGGGCCGGCGCGACCGGCTCCGGCTTCGGCGGCGGGGGCGTGACCGCCGTTTGAGAACTCTGGCCGGCTTGGTTCGCCTTTGCCGCGGCGCTGGTCGCCGCCACGATAGCGGCATTCACCGCGTCGCCTGCCGCTTTTCCCGCGGAGGAGGTGACGACGCTACCCACAATTTCACCAATCGCCTTGCCCAGCGCTTCAGCGGGATTTGCGTCGGTCGGCGCGGAGGCAGCGTCTGGCGTGGTGGCGTATCCGTCACCGCGCGCTGTCGCCTTGTCAACCGCCATCGGCTTCAAATCCGACATTGCCAGGGTAGCTGACTGACGGCTCGTGACCCGAATGTCGGCGCTCGAGCGCGCGTTTTTGCCGTCCAGAATCACCGAATACACGCCGGGCTCGAGGCCCAATTCGACCTTGTCGCCGCCGGTTTTGTTCAGCTCGACGGCGAGATTGCCCTGCGCGTCGCGCACGTACAGTCTTCCCGCGACATCCGGAGCGACGGTGAGAAGGGCCGAAGAGGAACGGAGATCAGTGAGGACCAGATCGCCGGATCCGGAAAGACTTATGTCGTACGCGGGGTGTTGAGGCCCATACTGCGTCTTTTCTGTAGACGCGAGTGTTTCCTGGAACGCGTACGTGTAGGCCTCGTTGAGTGTCACCATGCCGTCACCGGCGGTGTCCGCGGCGCCGCGCAAACCGGAGATGAGGAAATGTGTGAAGAACGAGCTTCCGATCCGATCCGATTCCTGAGCGGCCTCTTCCGCCGAGGCGGAGGTGAGAAAGGCGTGCCCGGTCATGTCGGCGGAGGCGTCGAAGAGGAACGCGGGACGGCTCACGCCGCCTTTGGCGCGCGTGAGAGACCCGGAGGAGCAAGAGTCCAGAATGGCAACTTTCACGTCAGCGGCAATCCCGTTGAGATCCTCGCGGATATTCGTCCAGGGAACCTTGTCCTGACCGAGGATCAGTCCGTCGTCATCGGAATGCCCCGAGTAGTAGAAAATGAACTCGCGCCGCTCATCCATCTCGCGCGGCGAGGCGACCATTTGTCGCACCCGCTGCAGCGCGTCCTGAAAACGCTGCAGCGACGGGCTGGCAACGAGCACCAGATCCTGCGCCTTGACGCCGCCCAACTCTTCCAAGACGGAGGCGAAAGAGCGCGCGTCGCTCTCCGCGTATCTCAGTTTCTCCAGGGATGCCCCGCCGTCGTTGGAGCCCGCAACGAGGGCGAACCGCCGCAGAGGAACCGGGGCATCCGCCATCGCGCTTCCCAGCACGACGCCGAGGAGGAGGAAGGCCACGAAGCATTTCTTTGTCATTGCGCCCATCCCCATTTCTTCAAGTGCATTTCTTCGCACCTATTTCTTCACCAGCAAAGAGTATTGCCCCAATCCGGCGGGAAGGGAGAGCATTCCGTTCGCGGCAGCCCCTCCGGATGCGGAAAGTGTCCGTGCCGCTCGGTCGACCGCCGAGATCTCAAAGGAAGACGAAGAGTAGACGAGGAAGAAGCGCTCGAACTGCGGCGCATCGTCCAGCTCGTATGCGGATGAAAGCACGACAGGACCGTGCGATTCCAGCGGGGGCGCCGAACGCGGGCCGCCGGCATATCCGGAAGGAGAATGCCAGGTGATGGATCCACGGCCATCCATGGAGAAGATGACACCGTATTTCGCTTCCCCGGCCGTATAGCTGAGCTGCAGGACATCACCGCGCCGGGCGAGGGTGCCCGAGACGATCTCTTCGGCGCCGGTCGGGGTCTTGCGGAACACGGAAAGATGCGGGCTCAGGCCTTTCAGACGCGTGGCGGGAGCGACAAAGAAGGACAGGACGACGAGAGCCACGGCAGCGGTCGAAAGGGCCATGACGAATGGACGTGCCCACGCGCGCCGTTGTGACGGCACCGTCTGGCGGGCCCGCTCCTGAATGGACGGTACGACGCGCCGCGCGGGGTAATCGGAAAGAATCTGCCGATCCGATTCCTCGAGAGCCGTCAGCCGCTCACGAAGGATCGCGTCCTCCGTGAGCGCCTCTCGCACCGTCCGCTCTTGGGCCGCGTCCAGCTCGCCCAGGTGAAACTGCTCCAGCATCAGATCCGATACCAGTTGTTTTTGCGGCATCCTCATGCCTCCCCGAGAGCGCGTGTGCGCTCCTTGAGTTGTCGGAGTCGTTTCCGCACTCCGGATACGGAAAGCCCGACGTGCCCGGCCACTTCCTCCAGCGTCATGCCGTCCACGTAGTGCATGACCGCCATGGTGCGCGTGGAAGCGCGCTCGCGACCGAAAATTCCGTCGAGCATCGTCCTGTCGAGTGCCCTGCCTTCGATGTTTTCAGCGGAGGCAATGCGCTCGAGTACCTCGTCGCCGGCGGGTCGCGGTCGGCGACGCGCCGTGCGTATCATGTTGAGACAAATATTGGTGGCGATCGTATAGAGCATGCTGGACGGCGCCCTATCGTTCAGCGTATTCTGGTATCGAAGAAGCTTCACGAATGTCTCCTGAGCCGCATCCATGGCCTGCTCCTCGTCACCGAGGAGTCTGCGGCAGCGTCGCAAGACCATGGGGCCGTACTTTCTATAGAGGGCGTCGATGTCCAATCCCACCTGTTTCTCCTGCACATCACAAACTATAACACGTCCGGCGGCGCGGGGTGACACCACGTCTTTACGCCGGTGTTTGAATTCTACGACACGCCATCAAGGAGGCATATCGATGAAGGTGAAGGTTCTCGTTCTTGCCGTGACACTCATGACATTCTGCATCCCCTGCTTCGCGGGCGCATTTCATCTGACCGGCAATCTTTCTGCTGATTTTATCGATGTCCCGAGCGCGCAGGACATCGTAGCCACATTCCAGGTCGGCAGCCAGCCTCTGTTCTGGGGCACGGGCTGGGAGGTTGTCCTGGATCGCGTCGGGTTCGGCGGCGACTACGCGGTGAGTTTCCTCCATGGCTCGGCGGATCCCTCCTCGTGGTGGCTTGACTGGTACGCCCCCGCTCTCTACATGAGCTACCATGTATTCGGGAGCACGGCTTTCATCGATCCGTTCGTCCAGGTCGGATTGGGGTGCGCCGGAAGGGTTCTCTTGAGCTCCTCGGGAGCCGCGGCAGCCGATTCACTCGACCTCGCTCTGTTCCCCTTCGTAGCGGCGGGTGTTTCTCTCGACCTGGACGGGTTGCTCCTCTCGGCCAAAGCCTCTTATACACCCTACGCGTCGCCCATCCCCGTCACAGACATTCCCGCCTATCCGCTGGGAAAAGTTCAAGTCGCGCTTTCCGCCGGGCTTTCCTTGGGGTGGTAGATTCCCGTGCTCGACACGGCGCCAGTACGCGCCGTGTCCTTTCAGGAAATGACTATGCGCCGACGGTAAAGCCCTTGAATGTCGGCAAATACTCCCTGTTCTGCTGGAGCATGGCGTTCACCATGGAGCGGATTTCAGACAGTGAGAGAACGGCGGCGGTGAGCGGGTCATAGGCGATTGCGTGAAACACCTCCATTGGATTGCCCGTAATGCAGGCGTCAATGGCCATTTCCTCGACCGCGCAGCTCACGTTGTTGAGCGCTGCGCACTGGGGCGGAAGGGCGCCCACGTGCACGGGGTTGAACCCTTGCCGATCCGCGAAGACGGGGACCTCGACGCAGGCATCCGGGGGAAGATTGGTGATCAGATCCTTGTTCGCTACGTTGCCGTTGAAGCGGAAAGGCTCCCCGCCCATGAATGCGTTGATGATGAATGCCGCGTATTCCTTGCCGCGCGCAAGGTCCAGCGGCTTCTCATCCCCGAGCCACGTTTCGATGTCGGTCTTCCAGTTTTTCTCCTGCTTCAGGTACTCATCGAGGATGTAACCATACACGCCAGGATTCCACCCCGTGCCGTGCGTGCAATATTTTTCGATCAGGTCGGGCCGCTTGCGGAACCACCAGTTGTACTCTGAGTTGTGACCGCTCGATTCCGTCACGTAGTAGCCCAGGTGACGGAACATCTCGTTGCGGACGATTTCCTCGTTCGCGACCTCGGGCTTTTCGACGGCGGCGCGCAGAAGCGGGTAGGCATCCTCCCCCTTCCAGAGGTACTTGAGATACCACGCCTGATGGTTGATACCGGCGCAGAGATAGTCGATCTCATTGACCGGCGCCCCGATCCAACCGGCGAGCATGGCGGCGGTGCCCTGAACGCTATGACAGAGACCGGTGACCCGTATCTTGGTCTCGCGCTGCATCGCTCGGCAGAGCATGGCCATGGGGTTGGTGTAGTTGAGGAGGATCGCCCGCGGGCACAGCTGCTCCATGTCATTACAGAGGGAAAGCATGACGGGGATGGTTCGCAACGCGCGAAACACCCCCGAAGGACCGCGCGTATCCCCGACATTCGTGTCCACCCCGTAGGCCTTGGGGATTTCGACGTCATGCCGCCAGACATTGACTCCACCGGCAAGAATGGTGCAGAGCACGGCGTCAGCACCGGCGAGGGCCGCGCGGCGATCCATTGTCGCCTCCACGCGCGCGGGGTAATTTCCTTCCTTCACGATGCGCTCTACAGCGCGTCGGATGAACTGGAGTCGTTCCGCGTCGATGTCCATGAGGCAGAGTGTCGCGTCGGAGAGGAGAGGAAATGTGAGGATGTCGCGCACCAGCGTGCGCGTGAAGCCGAAGCTGCCGGCCCCGATGAATGTGATTTTTGCCATGAGGTGCGATCCTTTCCCGATGAAATATCGCCGCGAACAATAACATGGAACCCGGGGTGCTTTCCAGTGATTCCGCGATCTTCGGGGATGTTCGACGAGGTCTTGATCGCCGTTGCCGATGATGCATAATCGGTCGCCACGGGAGGAGAGGGCGGCTACATGGCAAAAAGCATCGAAGAAACGCGGACCCCCATCACGAAGCAACTCATGGCGGGCCGCGGGCAGGGGAAACGCGTGAACCGTGCAAGCCTCGCATGGTGGCGCGAGGCGCGTTTCGGCATGTTCATTCATTGGGGGCTGTTTTCTCTTCCCGCGGGCCGATGGAAAGGCCACGAGGTCCCGGGCATCGGCGAATGGATCATGCATCGTGAGAGGATCCCCGTCCGCGACTACGAGAAGCTCGCGCGCCGTTTCGTTCCGTCACGGTTCGATGCCGAGTCGTGGGTCCTTCTGGCAAAAGAAGCGGGCATGCGCTACCTCGTGATCACGGCCAAGCACCACGAGGGCTTCGCGATGTTCAAATCTTCTGTTGATGCGTTCAATATCGTCGACGCCACCCCCTGGAAACGCGATCCCATGGCCGAGCTTGCCGCGGCATGCCAGCGGCACGGGATCCGTCTCTGCTTCTACTATTCACAGGACCAGGACTGGCACGACCCGAACGGAGCCTGGAACGACTGGGATTTCGACGAGTCCCGAAAGGATTTCGCGGAGTACCTCCACCGCAAGGTCGAGCCGCAATTGAGAGAGCTCCTGACGCAGTACGGCCCCATCGGCCTCATCTGGTTCGACACGCCGTACACGATGACAAAAGAGCACAGCGCGGAGCTCAGGCGCCTCGTCCGTCGCATCCAGCCCGACTGTCTCGTGAGCGGGCGCATCGGGCACGACCTGGGAGATTACGGGAGCCTCGGCGACAACCAGATCCCGGTCGGGCGGATACGCGGGGAATATGAGACCCCGGCCAGCATGAACGATACATGGGGGTTCAAGAGCGGTGACCATCATTGGAAATCCGTCCCGACTCTCCTCCGTCTCCTCGTGGATCTGGCGAGCAAGGGAATCAACTACCTCCTGAACGTCGGCCCTACGGCGAAAGGGGACATTCCCCGCCCGAGTGTGGAACGCCTCCGTGCGCTGGGTGCCTGGATGGCGGCGAATGGGGAGGCCATTTATGGAAGCTCGGCAAGCCCGTTCCCCTACGAGCTTCCCTGGGGCCGAATCACGCAGAAGCCCGGGCGGCTTTATCTTCATTTCTTCGACTGGCCGCGCGGGGAGGTGAGGATCCACGGACTGCGCAATCGCGTGCGCGCCGCTTACCTGCTCCGCGATCGCGGACACCGCATCACCGTCGTGCAACGTCACGATGACGCTCTCGATCTATCGGTGCTCACGCTTTCCGGTTTCGGGTCGCGGCCGGACCGATACGTCTCGGTGGTGGTGCTCGAGATCGCCGGGGCGGCCCGCGTGGACCCGATGCCGGTCCAGCAACCGGACGGCACGGTGAGCCTGCCGGCCTTCATGGCCACCATGCGCGGGCCCACAACGAAGGGGTTCACCATATCCGCGGCCGGCTTTACGGACGAATGGAAAAGCACGGCCATGGGCTTGAGGTGGACCGCCAAGGTGCTGGAACCGGGATCCTTCGCCGTCAGTGTGCTTTCCTCGGGGGATGCGGAATACCGCGTGGAGGGGAAGAAGGACCCTCACCGTCTGCGCCTCTCGATAGGCGGCCCGGCGAGCGTCACCCTGCGTTTCCCGCTCCTGATGCACGATCGTCTGGAAAATCCGCGTTCGCGGTATTTTCCCGAGATAGTGACCCACGCGGGGGCAGCGCTTCTGCCGCGCCCTGGCACGTACACATTCAAGCTCAATGCCGAGACGATAAGCGGCAGAGTGCCTGAAGGCATCGGTATCTCCAGCGTGCTCCTGACACCCGTCAGCGCGAAAGGGCGAAGCGTGTCTCGGCACAGCTCATGATGAAAACTCGGTTTGTGACGCCTTCCCCTCCCGCGCGCCGTGTGCTACTTTGTGCACCATCATGACATTCGTCGGATTCGGGTTTGGACCCATTCAAACAGGGCTGATGCTCTGCGAGGCGGTAAAGGCGGGCGGTTTCGACCGTCTCGTCGTGGCAGAAGTCGATCAGGGGCTCGTGGATGCCGTCCGGGCGGCGGGCAATCGCGCCATGATCAACATCGCCGCGCTCACGGGAGTCAGGTCGATGGCCCTCGAGGGCGTGGAGCTTTACAATCCGCGCGTGCCGGGGGACAAAGAGAAGATCATCCAGGCGCTGGCTGATGCGCACGAGCTGGCGACGGCGGTGCCGAACGTCACCATTTACGCGGCCGGCGGGGACTCTTCGATCGCCGCTCTCATGGCCGCCGCCGCGCGGCCGGATCATCACCAGGTGATCTATACCGCGGAGAACAACAACTTCGCCGCCGAGGCGTTGCAGAAGGAGCTCGCCCAACGAGCGGGTGCGGAAGCTCTGGCCGGAATCCAGGTCCTCAACACTGTAATCGGGAAGATGAGCGGCGTCATTTCATCGGCGGAGGAAATGAGTCGCCTGGGCTTGGCTCCGCTCGTGCCCGGAAGCGAAAAATGCGTGCTCGTCGAGGAGTTCAATCGTATCCTCATCACGCGCATCACTCTTCCAGGATTCCGGCGGCGCATACGGGTGTTCGAAGAAAAGGATGACCTGCTCCCCTTCGAAGAGGCGAAGCTTTTCGGCCACAATGCCGTGCATGCTCTCCTGGGCTTTCTTGCCCGACTCCGCGGTTATCAGGCGATGAGTGAAATCGCCGACGACACGCGGCTGCTCGATCTGGGGCGACGTGCGTTCCGCGATGAATCGGGTGCCGCGCTCATCAAGCGCCATGCGCGCCTGGGTGACCCACTTTTCACAACCACCGGATATGAGGCATACGCGGAGGATCTGCTCCAGCGTATGACCAATCCGTTCCTTCTAGACCGGGTGGAGCGCATCATCAGGGACCCGCGCCGCAAACTGGGTTGGAACGACAGATTGTTCGGGACAATGCGGGTGGCACTCGATCAGGGAATACGACCGAGCATCATGGCCCTTGGTGCCGCCGCGGCGGTGGAGCACGCGCGGGAATCGGAGAAGATAGCCGTATCACCCCGCGATTTCCTGACGACCCTCTGGGGCGCGGAAGCCACCGGAGATCGGCGCGAGGAATGCATCAGACTGGTCGAGGAGGCGCTCCCCCGTCTGTCTGATTGGAGGGGCTGACATCAGCTCTCCATGAGCCCTCCCATGATTTCCTGCGGGTAACCGAGGAGGCGCAGCAGTTTTATCGCATTGCCTGCTTCCACGATTCCTTCGCGGAGCGTGTAGTCGAACTGCAATCCCTCTTCTTCGACCTTGTGCGTGAAATGGGCCGTTCCATAGATGCCCCCGAGATCGGCGGCGATGGCCCGGTCATGCGTCGCCGCGACCACGAGGCAGTTGAGCCCTGCAAGATGCCGGAGGATGCTGATGGAAGCGGCTATGCGCTCTTCGGAATTTGTGCCCGAGAGAATCTCATCGATGATCACGAGAGCGGGACGCATGTCGCGCGCCGCGGCGAGAATGTCGAGGAGCCTCTTGGCTTCCACCAGATAATGGCTTTCCGAGGCGAGGATATTGTCCCGATTCGTGATGGAGCTCACCGTGAGCATCGCCGTGATGCGCATGCGTCGCGCGAAGGCGAGACCGAGTGTCGTGGCCAGGATCTGGTTGACGCCGATGGTCCGCAAGAACGTCGACTTGCCCGACATATTGGATCCCGTGACCACGACGCCCCTGCCTGCCATCGTAAGAGAGTTTGCCACGGGTTTTTCCAGAAGGGGATGCACCATGCCTTCCCCTTCGAACTGGCGACCCGGGACAATCTGTGGCGTACACAATGTCGGCCTTTCCGCCCGGAGGGTGGCCACGGAAAGAAAAGCGTCGATCTCTCCCACCAAACCGTACATGCGGATGAGCTCCGCGCGGCGCGCGACGATTTCGTTGTGCGCGAGATAGTGCGTTATGACTTCTTGTAGAAAACAAGCGCGGATGTATTCGATCAGAACTGAAACGATATCCCCCGACAGCCCCGTCGGAGACATCAGCAGCGCTGTGCGGCGACGAAGCCTCCGGAAGGATTTCGAGAGCTCGCCTAACGCTTCCGCTCGCGCGCTCACGTGGGCGATGCGAAGCCGCGGCAGACGATCCGCGGCCGCCATGAGCCGGTGCAGGTACTGGTAGGACGGTGACTCGACCACCACAACCGTCTTGTGTTTGTAATGGATGATGAAGTTCGTGATGACGACGGGTGCGAGGAGGATGAGGCCGTTCAAACCGAATCCGACGACAAGCGCTATGCCTACGAACACGAGAATGCTCAGAGCGATGAAAATGAAGCGCCTCTTGTCGGAAATCGACGCGCTGTGCGATACGAGAAAGCGGAATGCCTCCCCGTCCCGCTGCACCCCGAGACGAGTCAGGACACGGCTGAGCCGTCCGCGGGCCGCGCCATCGGCGGCGAGCGCATGCGTTCTGCGCGCGCGTTCCTCGATCTCCGTTGCATCGAAAAGCGGCCGACGCAGCATGTCGTAGAGGCAGGCCTGACCGACCGATGATCGTGTGCGGTCAATGGCGTGGAACACCTCGTCCATGTCAAGATCGCCCCACGTCCTGTCGTCAATCACCGGCGTGGCGGGCGCGTCCCGTCGGCCGCGATAGAAGGCCTCCACGAACTCGGTTTTCCTCGGCTCGTCTGTCATAGGATCGACTGTACGGAGTGGCACGTCCAAGTTCAAGGCGATAAGGCCAGTCAGCTTGACCCCGCCAGAATCGGCACCTACTATGAGCCATGCGAAAAACAAAGATCGTGTGTACTCTCGGACCGTCTTCCGAAGACGTCGGTGTGCTCTCCCAATTGCTCGAAGCGGGCATGAGTGTCGCTCGGTTCAACATGGCCCACGGCGATCACGCCTATCACGCGTCGATGATCCAGCGCATCCGCGAGGCAAGCATTCGCACCGGGATCCCCGTGGCGCTGCTCATCGACATCAAGGGACCCGAAGTCCGGACCGGTTCGGTGCCGGGAAACGCGACTGTAGAGCTGCGCGCTGGCACCGACGTGGCCGTCACCGTGGACGACGCCCCCTGCACGGCCACAACGGTCAGCATCACGTACAAGGATCTTCCCGAACAGGCCACAACGGGCATGCACATTCTGATCGCCGACGGCCTGATCGATCTGGAGGTGCTTTCCGTCCAGGGTTCGGTGACGGGCTGCGTGGTGCGCTCCGGCGGTTCCATCGGATCGCACAAGAACGTCAACATCATCGGCATCAAAAGCCGTCTCCCCGCGGTCACGGAAAAGGACATCGACAATCTGCGCTTTGCCGTGGCGCAGGACATGGATTTCGTGGCCGCCTCATTCGTGCGGAAGCCCGAGGACATCCTGGAAATCCGCCAGATATTGTTGGCCGAGAAATCGCACATGCACATCATCGCCAAGATCGAGGACGCGGAAGGCGTCCAGAATATCGACGAAATCATCCGCGTATCGGACGGAATCATGATCGCGCGTGGTGATCTCGGAGTGCAGCTTCCCACCGAAGTGGTACCGCTGCTGCAAAAACGGATCATCCTGAAATGCCATGACCAAAACAAGGCGGTGATCACCGCGACGCAGATGCTCGATTCCATGATCGTGAACCCTCGGCCGACCCGCGCGGAGGCCACGGACGTTGCAAACGCGATCTTCGACGGCACGGACGCCGTGATGCTCTCCGGCGAAACAGCGAGCGGCAAGTATCCCGTGGCCGCGGCGCAGGTCATGGATTCCATCGCGCTCACCGTCGAAGGCTCCCCCGAATACGAGTCGCGCGTCCGCCGCTTTTTCCGTCTCGACGACATCGGCGAGGACACGGCCCAGGCGGTGACACGCAGCGCGTTTCTCGTCGCGCGCGAGATACGCGCCGCGGCCATCGTCGCACCGACCCTTCACGGCAACACGCCCCGCTTGATCAGCAAGTATCGTCCTTCACAGATCATCCTCGCCGTCACACCTTCCGAATCTGTCCTGCGGCGGCTGCTCCTCTATTGGGGCGTGGTGCCCCTGCTCTGCGATCTGGCGGACAACGCGGAGATGATGCAGACGAACGCGCTCGCCGCGGCCCAGGAAAAGGGGCTCCTCAAGAAATTCGACAAGGTCGTGATCGTTGCCGGGGTGCCGGTACACTCCCCTATCATGTTGAACACGATCAAAGTGCATTTCATCGGCAACGTGCTCGGCAAGGGGCAGCGCGGATTCGGCGGCTACAGGTCCGGCAAAATCGTGCGCGTGCAGGATTCGCTGGAAGCCGAGCTGCGTTTGAAGCATGACGACACGGAGATACTGCTCGCCGGCTTCCTGACGCCGGATTTCCTTCCGCTTCTCACCGGTCTGCGCGGCATCATCCTGGAGGAATCGTCCTATCTCAGCCCTGAACAGATTCAGGAGAAGAATCCCGGCATCGCCGCCATCGCCAACGTTCCCAATGCCATGTCGCAGCTGGAGGACGGGTTCACGGTGACCCTTCACGGCGAGGAGCTCGTGATTTACGAGGGTATATTCAGCGGTAAGTAGGGGCGGGGCCTACCCCGAGAAAAGGGGGCGGGGCTTACCCCGCCAAGACGAGGCGGGGCTTACCCCGCCAAGACGGGGCGGGGCTTACCCCGCCAAGACGGGGCGGGGCTTACCCCGCCAAGACGGGGCGGGGCTTACCCCGCCGCCCTGCGGCGCAACCTCGCGCTCTAGTAGCGCGAGAGCCGAATCACTTCCGCGAACTTGAATCGCTTTCCCTGCATGAGAATCCCTACGCGAAATATCTTGGCTGAAATCCATATCACGATAGCAATGGAGACCAGCAGCAGCCCGATGGAAACAAGGATTTCCCACGTCTGAGCCGCGCCCACGGAAATGCGCAGCAGCATGACGATGGGCGCCGTGAGAGGAAAGAGCGAGAGCCCCACGACAAACGGAGAATTCGGAGTCGTGATGATGGGAGAGATCATGACCACGGGTATGACCAGGAAAATAATGACGGGCCACGCGAGCTGGCCGAGATGCTGCTCGTCCTCCGACGCCGCCCCCAGCGCCGCGTACAACGAGCAGTAGAGGAAGAACGCCAGGAGAAAGAACAGCAGGAGGTAGCCGAGTGTCGCGAGGCTCAGGCCGAGGTTGAGAGTCACACCGATCTTGGGGCCCAGCAGTGTCATGATGAGCGCCGAAACGCCGACCCAGACGCCGTATTGAAGAAGACTTGCCAAGGCCTTGCCCAGGATCTTGCCGAACATGAGATCCATCGGGCGCACCGAGGAGAGCATGATTTCCACGGTCTTTGAGGTCTTTTCGGTGAGAACGGATCGACCGATCATCTGCCCGTACAGCAGCGTCGTCATGTAGAGAATCATCGCAAAAACGAGGCCGGTCATGAGCACCGTCAAGAAGTCAGAGCTCTTCTTCTCCCCGCTCTTCGTGAGCTGGCGCGTGGCGATACCGGGGGACTGTGTGAGGGTCGCGACCTGGCTGGCAGCTATGCCGGCCTTCACGAGACGCTGTGACACGACCGACTGCCCGATCACGCCCTGCAGCACCCCGACAACACGAAAATCCGCCGCGTTCTTGGACACGTATTCCAGAGCGGTAACTGTGGTCAGGTCCTTTGGCAGGACCATGTACCCATCATAGGCGCCGGTCTGGATCTGTGCATCCATCGAGGCGACGCTTCCATCGACGGCGCTCACGCGGATCTTCGCCTGCTGGAACGCCGGCCGCACTGCTTCCACGAACGAAGGGTCGGCTCCGACGAGCGCGATTTTCGTTTCGGGGCTGCCCATGGCCGAATTGTTCATTGCAAGGAGCGTGGGCAGGACAGTCACTGCCCCGATAAGGAATGGACCCAGAATGGTGAGGACAATGAACAGCTTGTTCGCCGCCGTGAGGCGAAACTCCATCCGGATGATCTTTGATAGCTTGCTCCTCATTCGCTCATCCTCTCGGAATCGTTTTTGGCGCCCTTGCCGCCGACGATTTCAACAAATATGCGGTGCAACGAGGGCGAGACGACCTCGAAGCGACGAATGGCCACCTGCGCGACGAGGGTCCTCAGCAGATCCTGGGGGCTCGCGCTGGGAGCCAGCTCGATCTCGACCCACCGGGGATACCGCGTGACGTTGGCCACCATTCCCGACAGCGTGCCGAAGTCGATGTTTCCATCGAACTCCGCGACCACCGTGTTGTGACCATACCGCGACTTGATCTCGGCGAGTGAGCCGGAGATGATCTCTCTGCCATGGTCGATGACGAGGATCCGTGAGCAGATTTTCTCGGCGACTTCCATGTTGTGCGTGGAAAAAAGAATCGTCTTGCCGCGCCCCGCCAGCTCGAGCACGAACTCCCGCAGCGCGTCCGTGCTGATGGGATCGAGACCCGAAAAGGGCTCGTCGAGGAAAATGAACTCGGGGTCGTGAAGGACGGCGGCAATGAATTGAACCTTCTGCGCCATGCCCTTGGAGAGGGTTTCCGGCGTACGTGTTTTCCACTCCTTCAGATCGAAGCGCTCCAGCCACTCGTCCAGACGGCGCTCCGCGGCAACGGGGTCCGCGTTCTTCAGACTCGCGAGGTACAGTAACATCTCATTGATTTTCACCTTGCGATACAGTCCGCGCTCTTCGGGCAGGTAGCCGATGCGATCCTTGTCCGCCTCGGAGATCGATTTGCCGTTGAACAGAATGGCTCCGGAATCAGGAGCCAGGATGTTCATGATCATTTTGATCGTGGTGGACTTGCCGGCTCCGTTCGGGCCGAGGAGGCCGAATATCTCACCTTCGGTCGTCGAGAAGGAGATGTCGCGAACGGCAGCCACGTCTCCGAAGCTTTTGCTGACACTCCGCAATTCTATCATGCTCTCTCCCTTTTCTATGGCCACACCATAGCAAAATCGAGCCGGGGTGTCATGGGGAAATGATAGTCTTCGGGAAGCACCCGTTATTCGACGAGCGTCTTCGCAAGCTCCTCGATCAACGCGCGTTGGCGATCATTCAAGACGCGGGGGATGGCAACCGCGACCTTCACCAGCTCATCCCCGACGCCCTTGCCGCGCAGATCCGGCATCCCCTTGCCCTTCAGACGGAAGGTGCTTCCTCCCTGCGTTCCGGGAGGGATTTTCATTTGCACCGTGCCGTCCAGCGTCGGAACGTTCATCTCGCCGCCGAGAATGGCGCGCGGAAGATCGACGGTCTGTTCGGTGAGCAGGTCATTGCCCTGCCGCTGGAATGCGGCGTGCGGGAGAACTTCGAGCACGAGAAAAAGGTCACCGGGTGTTTTCGGTCCGGATTCCCCTTCGCCTTTCATGCGCAGACGCGAGCCGGTCTGCACACCGGGAGGCACGCTCACCGTGAGCGTCCTCGTCACCTTCACGCGGCCTTCGCCCTTGCACTGTTCGCACGGAGTCTGCGCAATGGAGCCCGTCCCGCCGCAGCGCGCGCAGGTCTGGCCCATCTGAAAGATGCCGCTGGAGACCACCTTTTTCCCCGAGCCGTGGCAGTCCGGGCACGTCGTTCGGCTGGTGCCGGGCGCGGCTCCCGTACCGGAGCAGACGGAGCAGGACTCGTAACGCGGCACGGACACGGATTTCTCGACACCGCGGTAGGCCTCCGCCAGAGTGACGGCAACCGCGACTTCCAGATCGCGGCCGCGTGTCTGTTGCGGGGTGGGCGGATTGTTTCCCCGCCGCGCCCGCTTCCCCTGGCCGCCCAAGACATCAAAGCCGATGTCGCCGAAGAGGTTTTCGAAAAAGCCGCCGCCGAATCCATAGTCGCGCATCCCTTCGAAGACGCTGCCGAAATCGGTGCCCCGGAAGATGTCCTCTTTGGCGAACTTCTGATCCACGCCGGAGTGCCCGTACTGGTCATAGAGGGCGCGCTTCTGAGGATCGGTGAGCACGGCATACGCTTCGGAAATCTCCTTGAAGGCGTCTTCCGCCTCCTTTTTCTTTTCCGGAGCGACACGGTCGGGGTGATGGAGGAGGGCCATTTCGCGATATGCTTTTTTCAGATCCTCGTGGGAGGCATTCTTCTTGACGCCCAGAACCTCGTAATAGTCGCGTTTGGATGACATTCGTTTTCCTTAGAAAAAAGGCCCTCACCCCGGGGGGGCGAGGGCCAAGGGGCTTATTTCTTCTCCTCGTGGAACTCGGCGTCGATGACGTCGTCGTTCTTTCCGCCGCCATTGCCCGCGGTGTCGGCTCCCTGATTCGTCGGCCCGCCCTGTTCGGGCCCTGGCTGAGGACCTGCCCCTTGCTGCTTGCCGGCGCTTTGCTTGTAGACCTCTTCAGCGAGCTTGTGGGAGGCTTTCGTGAGCTCGTCCATGCCCTTTTTGATCCGATCGATGTTCTTGTCCTTGATGGCGGACTTCAGATCGTTGAGCTTGGCCTCGATGTCCGCGCGCTCACCCTGGCTCACCTTGTCCCCGTAATCCTTCAGCGATTTCTCCACGGAGTATGCCAGGGTATCGGCCTGATTGACCGCCTCGACCTCTTCCTTGCGCTTTGCGTCGTCGGAAGCAAACTGCTCGGCCTGGCGCACCATCTTTTCGATCTCTTCTTTGGACAGTTTCTTGGGCGCGGTGATCTTGATTGATTGCTGCTTTCCCGTTCCCAAGTCTTTTGCCGCGACGCTGACGATGCCGTTTGCGTCGATGTCGAACGATACTTCGACCTGCGGCACGCCGCGCGGCGCGGGAGGGATGCCCACGAGGTTGAACCGCCCCAGCTCCACGTTGTCGTTGGCCATCGGCCGCTCACCCTGGAGGACGCGAATGGTCACTTCCGTCTGATTGTCGGCGGCGGTGGAGAAAATCTCGCTCTTGCGGGTGGGGATTGTCGTATTGCGCTCGATGAGCTTCGTGCTGACACCACCGAGGGTCTCGATGCCGATGGAAAGCGGTGTGACGTCCAAAAGGAGCACGTCCTTCACCTCGCCCTTGATGATGGCGGCCTGGATGGCGGCTCCCATGGCCACGCACTCCATGGGATCGACGCCGCGCTCGATCTTCTTGCCGAAGAAATCTTCCACGAATTTCTGAACGATGGGCATACGCGTGGGACCGCCGACCATGATGATCTTGTCGATGTTGGCCCCGTTTTCGTTGAACTCCACGCCGTCTTTCGCAAAGCCGCCCTTCGCGTCGCGTAGCGCTGTTTCCAGCGGACCGCGGCAGCGCGTGACGATGGGCCCGATGAGCTCTTCGAGCTTCGCCCGATTCACCGTCATCGTGAGATGCTTGGGGCCGGTGGCATCGGCCGTGATGAACGGGAGATTGATGTCCGTGGTGAGCGTGCTGGAAAGCTCAACCTTCGCCTTTTCCGCCGCTTCGCGGACGCGTTGCGTTGCCATCGTATCCTTTTTCAGATCGATGCCCGTCTGGCGCGTGAACTCCTTCTCGATGTACTCGACGAAGGCATTATCCATGTCGGTTCCGCCCAGCTGCGTATCCCCGCTGGTGGAAACGACCTTGAATCCGCCTTCCTTCCACATTTCCATGATGGTGACATCCAGCGTGCCGCCGCCGAGATCGAATACGAGGATCTTCAGCTCCTTGCCCGCCTTCTCCAGACCGTAGGCGAGACAGGCGGCGGTCGGCTCGTTGATGATGCGGAGCACTTTCAGGCCCGCGATCTCCCCCGCGTCCTTTGTCGCCGTGCGCTGGTTGTCGTCGAAATACGCAGGGCAGGTGATGACCACCTCTTCCACGGTTTCCCCGAGATAGGCCTCGGCATCCTGCTTGATCTTCTGCAGGATGAATGCCGAAATCTGTTGCGGGCTGTATTCCTTGCCGTGCGCCTTGAACTTATAGTCGGTGCCCATCTTGCGTTTCGCCGCGTAGATGGTGCCGTCGGGATTGATGGCCGCCTGTCGGCGCGCCGGCTCGCCCACGAGGCGATCGCCTTCTTTCGTAAAGGCGACAAACGAGGGGAATGCTTTCCCCGAGGATACCCCAGCACCTTCCGCCGAGGGAATGATCGCAGGCCTTCCGCCTTCCATCACGGCCGCAGCCGAGTTCGAAGTCCCGAGGTCGATTCCAATAACCCGTCCCATATGAATTCTCCTTTATTGTACGGTTCTCCCGCTTACCGGGTGCGCGGCTCTCCCGCTTCTGTGCCGCCCGGGGAAACCCATGATCAGTTTCCAATCGTGGTGAGTGCGAGAGACATTCAACTGAAAGAAATGTAAATAGGCAAGGGCTGGAAGTCAAGTTTCCAGTGGCCCGGATGGAGTCGTGGAGGGACGGGAAAACCGGTCAGTGCGTTGACGCCGGCAACACGAGCCGGTAAAGTAGTCGAATGCAGTTGCGCATCAATGCTTGGGGCTCGCTGCCCGAAAGAGAGCGGCAGAGGATACTCACGCGCTCCGAACAGGATATCGCCGACGTGATGCCGGTCGTTCGGGAGATCATCGAGCAGGTGCGAAAAGAGGGCGACGCCGCCCTGGTCCGCTATACCCGCAAATTCAACGATGCCGACCTGACGGGGCGACCCCTCGCCGTGAGTGACGAGGAGATCGACGGCGCGGAGAAATCCCTGGAAACGCGCGTCAAGGACGCCATCCGGTTCTGCGTCCAGAACGTGCGCAGCTACCATGAGAAACAGCTGCCCGGCCCCATGACATTCGGCGAGGTCCTCCCCGGCGTCTATGCCGGAGAACGTGCGACGCCCATCGCCGCCGTGGGTCTTTACGCCCCCCGGGGTAAGGGCTCCTTTCCCTCCTCCATGTATATGATGGCCGTTCCCGCCCAGGTCGCGGGAGTTCCCCGCGCCGTCGTTGTCACGCCGCCAGATGCCTCGGGCAATTGCGACCCGGCCACCATTTTTGCCGCGCGTCTTTGCGGCGTCCACGAGATCTATCGCGTGGGCGGCGTCCAGGCCCTGGCCGCATTGGCCTATGGGACGGAAAGCATCCGTCCGGTCTTGAAGTTCCTCGGGCCCGGCAATCAGTACGTCACTGCGGCCAAACGGCTCCTGTACGGCGTCGTAGAAGTCGGGTTGCCGGCAGGTCCTTCGGAATCCATGATCCTCGCCGACGCGAGCGCTGATCCTCGACGCCTCGCCCTCGACCTGATCATAGAGGCGGAACATGGCGCCGACTCGCAGGCCCTGCTCGTGACGGACAGCGAAATCTGCGCTCGCGCGGTGGCCGCCCTCCTCCCCGACCTCGTCGCCTCGCTGCCGCAGCCGCGCTCGGACTACGTGACGCGCGTGCTGGAGAACTACGGAGGGATCATCCTCGCTCGGGACGGTGAAGAGGCCGCGGAAATCGCCAACGCCATCGCCCCTGAGCATCTTCAAATTGCCACTCGTGAGCCCTTGGAAACTCTTTCCGCCATACAGAGCGCGGGAGAGGTGCTCCTGGGCCAGAACACTCCTTTTTCTCTCGCCAACTACGCAATTGGCGCGAATGCGGTGCTGCCGACCGGAGGAAAGGCAAAGACTTCGTCGCCCTTGTCCGTGCGGGATTTTCTGAAATATACGTCGGTCGCCTCCTTGACGGCCCACGGCTACGATACGCTGCGAGACGCGGCGGTCACTCTCGCCGATTACGAAGGTTTTGCCGCGCACGCGAAGGCGCTGCGAGAAAGGAGAAAGAATGAGCCCGAAAGCGACAAAAAAGGCTGACACGAAAACAAAGAAGAAGGTCCCCACGCCTCGAAAGGCTCCGGCAGCCCGCGCCGTGCGTGCCCCCGCGCACCCGCCCATCCGCGCCTGGGTTGCAACGGCGGACATGGGTCTCGGGCATCAGCGCGCGGCCTACCCCTTGCGTGACATCGCCGAGGGAGGGCTCATGACACTGGGAAGGGCCGACTCGACCTCCGCATCGGAGCATAAGCTGTGGGAACGCCTGCGCAAGAGCTACGAGTTTCTCTCCCGGACCAACAGCTGGCCTATCATCGGCCATACGGTGTTCGGTCTGCTGGACCGGATCCAGAACATACCACCCTTCTATCCCATGCGCGATCTGTCTTATCCGTCCTTCCAGGTGCGATGGCTGAAGAATCTCATCCAAAGTGGCATGTGCTCGGGCATGATGGAAAAGGTGCGGACAAAGCCCCTGCCGTTGGTGACTACATTCTACGCGCCATCGCTCGCGGCGGACATGGCAGGCTACGGTCGCGTTTACAGCGTCATCTGCGACGCCGAGATAAACCGAGCGTGGGTTGCGGAGAATCCCCGTGAAAGCAAGATCACCTACCTCGCACCCTGTGGCCGTGCGGTGAGGAGGCTCAACCAGTACGGGGTCCCCAACGAGAGAATCTGGCTCACCGGCTTCCCCATCCCCGTCGAGCTCCTCGGTGATCGCAATTTGACGACGCTCAAGTGGGATCTGGGCCAGAGACTGCGCTATCTGGACCCTGCTGATCGCTTCTGGCCGTTGCATGGTCTGAACGTGGAGCATTTCCTCGGTCCAAAAAACTGCGTTGCGGCCCGTAAGCGAGTCTTCACCATCACCTTCGGCGTCGGCGGCGCGGGAGCGCAGACCGATATCGCTTATGCCGTGGCACGCAGCTTGCGCGACAAGATCGCCAAAGGCGAAGTGGCGTACAATGTGCTGGCCGGCATCAGACCCGAGGTGGCGACCTTCCTGGAAACGATGAAAAAGGACCTGGCACTTCCCCAAATCCGCGTCGTTGGTGGAAAGACCCTGGAGGAGTATTTCGGCGGCTTCACCGAGTGCATGCGCACGACGGATATCCTCTGGACGAAGCCGAGTGAGCTTTCCTTCTATTGCGGCCTCGGCATCCCCGTCATCATGGCCCCGCACATCGGATCCCAGGAGGACTACAATCAGGCGTGGCTTCTGGAAATTCAGGCGGGATTCCCCCAGCAGGATCCCAAGTACACCGACCAGTGGCTGTTCGATCTGCTCCGTGCCGGGCGTCTGGCCGACGCCGCCTGGAACGGTTTTCTCAAAGCCCGAAAATACGGTACGTACAAGATCCATGAGATCCTGCAGACCGGTACAATGGAGAGGGAGACATCGGTATTGAAGAGATAAGGGGGGAGCTCTCAACCCCTGAACAGGTTTTTTCCTGGGCAGAGTCATTCACGAATCTCGAGCGGGGGACCCTGCCCTTCGACAAGCGCACCTATCGGCTGGACCGGATGCGGCAGTTGCTGGCCATGTTCGGCGATCCTCACGAGCATCCGCGCATCATCCATGTGGCGGGCACGAAGGGCAAAGGCTCGACGTCGGCTCTCCTGGCCTCCATCCTCAACGCCGCCGGCATACGGACGGGTCTCTACACCTCTCCGCACGTCGTGAGCGCCTTCGAGCGCATCGCCATTGCGGGTGTGGCGCCCCGGCGCGAGGCTTTGGTGCGTTTGGGCAATGAGGTGAAGAGGCACATCGAGACGCTTCCTGCCGAAGGCATGCCGGGCCATTACGCGGTCACCACATTCGAGCTGTACACCCTGTTGGCATTTCTCTACTTTCGCGATGCCGGCTGCAGCGACGCGGTGGTGGAAGTAGGAATCGGAGGCCGTCTCGACGCCACTAACGTTGTGAGTCCCTATGCCTCTGTGATCACGCCACTGGATTTGGAGCACACCGACATCCTTGGCGACACGATCGAGAAAATAGCCGCCGAGAAGGCGGGGATCATAAAGCCCGGAGTGCCCGCCTTCATCGCGGCTCAGACCGCGGGAGCTCGTGAAGTGTTCCGCCAGGTTGGCCGGGAGCGCGGCTCTTCCGTTTCATTCCTCGACGAGGAGGGAACGCTCCTCGAGTCCCGAACGGACAGGAATGGCACTTCGTTCTCTATTCGACTCCGCGGTGAGTCTTCTCATGATTTCCGACTATCGCTTCTGGGCAGCTTTCAGGCCGAAAACGCAGCCCTTGCCTATCTTACGCTGCGGCGAATGCGGCCCGAGATCACGGACGAACAATTCAGGATGGGATTTCTCGCAACGACCCTGCCGGGACGTATGGAAGTACGGGGGGTTGATCCGCCGATCATCTTCGACGGAGCGCACACACCGCTTGCCGTGACGCGCCTTCTTTCGTCGTTTCGCGCCATATTCCCTGGCGAAGCGGTTCTTCTCTTTGGCTCGGTTTCCGGTAAGAAGCCCCGGGAAATGGCGGCAATTCTGGGCCCAGCGTTCAGTCGAATCGTGATTTCCACGCCGGGTACGTTCAAGGAAAGCAATCCAGCGGAAGTGGCTGAGATCTTTCGTGAGTTCTCACCCGGTGTCGAGTTGGAGCGCGATCCGGTTCGTGCGCTGCAGCGCGCCCGGGAATTGTCGGAAGGACGCCGGCCCATTCTCGTCACCGGTTCCTTCTATATGGTGTCCGAGGTACGGAGGCTCACATGAAGGGGACATATCTCGAAGGCCGACTCACCGTGACGGTCGGCGACATCACCCTTCAGCGCGTCGATGCCATCGTGAACGCGGCCAATGGCTCGCTTCTCGGGGGCGGCGGCGTTGACGGCGCCATCCATCGGGCCGGCGGTCCGGCGATCCTCGAGGCATGTCGCGCCGTCCGCAAGGAAAGATTCCCCGATGGGCTGCCCGATGGCGAGGCGGTGGAGACTATTGCAGGGAGGCTTTCCGCCACATGGGTCATCCACACCGTCGGCCCGGTGTGGCGCGGAGGACTGAGTGGCGAATCGGAAAAGCTCGCCAACTGCTACCGCAATAGTCTGGAGCTGGCCGCGAGGCTCGGCGCCCGCAGCATTGCCTTTCCGGCAATCTCCACCGGCGTCTACCGGTTTCCGCGCGAAGGGGCCGCGCGAATCGTCTGGGAGTCCCTCGCGTCGTTCCTTTCTACTCATGCGCAGCCGGAGCACGCCACGCTCGTATTCTACTCCTCGGATGATGAGCGCGTGTTCTTGCGGGCAGTCGGCGCTCCGGAATGACTGCAGTTTCAACACCCTCATCGTCCTCCCTCAACTGGAAGGAAATCGATCTCATCCTCGAAGAGCTCCGCCTCGAAGGGAGCCTGATCCAGGAGATCCATCAGCCTCGCTTCGACAGGATCGTGTTGCATCTGTTCCGCGAAGGAACCGCGTTCATGATCCTGCTCTCGCTCTCCGCGCGCTTTCCCCGACTTCACCTTCTGACCGTGAAGATGGCAAACCCCGAAAAACCGCTCCGTTTCGCCTCTTTTCTCCGCGCGCATATCCGGGGCGGGAGAATCGAGAGCTCCGAACAGGTGCGCGCCCCCGCGACGGACACCGACCCAGACCCGGTCCCCGGCGAACGGATCGTGCGAATCATCATCCAGCGCGGGGGTGGGCGGATGATACTCTGGTTGCGGCTCTGGGGGGCGGCCGCGAACGCGATTCTCACGGACCAGAATGGCACCATCCTCGACGCATTCTACCGCCGCCCGAAGAAGGAGGAGATGGCGGGAAAGCTCTTCGATCCGTTGACGGCCGCTGCCTCCGCGCGGGCGGGAAGCGGCGTGAAGCGCGTATTCACGATTCGGGAGCTGCCGGGAAGCGGGTCGTTCAACGAAAAGCTCGAGGCGCTTTTCGAAGAGTTGGAGACGAAAGGGGACGTAGCAAAGGCCGCGGCAGAGGCCGACGCGGAGCTCGCCATGAGCGAGAACAAGGTCCTCGCAAATCTCGAGAAGCTCGCGGCGCGGCTGGCAGAGTACGCTACCGTGGAAAGATTGCGAGAGATGGGAGATCTTCTCACGAGCAACCTTCACCTCATGGCACGAGGAGAGAGGTGGATCGACATGGAGGACTACTTCCATGAAAACGCGACTGTCCGGGTAGAGCTGAAGCCCGAGTTGAGCCCGGCGCAAAATGCCGAGCGCTACTATGACAAACACCGCAAGGCACGCTTGGGCAAGAGCAAGGTGCAGGAAGAGATCGAGCACCTCGAGGCGACATTGAAACGTGTTCAGGTGCAACGTGCCTCCATCGCCGAGAATCCCGATCCCGACGCCCTGGGACGTCTGGCAAAAAGTGCCGCCCGGGCACGCAAGCCGCTCACCTCCGAAGGCACCCCCGGGCTCGTTTTCGCATCACCGCCATTCCGTATTATGGTGGGACGCACGGCCGCGGAAAACGATACGCTCCTTCGAACGCGCGTGCGCGGAAACGATTGGTGGTTTCACGCCCGGGACTATCCCGGTGCATACGTTTTCGTGAAGGCGCCCGCGGGAAAGAGCCTGCCGCTTGAAACGATGCTCGACGCGGCAACACTCGCCGTTCACTTCTCCAAAGGCAAGACTTCGGGCCAGGGGGACGTCTATTACACCCGCGTGAAGTATCTGCGCCGGGCCAAGGGAGCTCGTCGCGGCACCGTGCTTCCGACACAAGAAAAAAATATCCACGTGAAGATCGATCCCGAAAGGATCGAGCGTTTGAAGGCGGGAGTAGGCGCGTGAGCAACCACGAAGTACCTGAGCTGCCGACGATCTCCTGGACTGAAGCGGCGGAGGAACACACGGCAAGGTGGCGTTCGGAGGCGAACAATCCGCCTCCTCCCCGGGTGTGCAGAGCCGATGATACCCTGTCGGCTGACGAGGCCTACCGCCGCGCATCCGAAGGAACCGCGTTCCTCTGGCGGGGTGATTTCCAGAACGCCCGACAACTGCTCCATGCCATGGCGCGCCGGATAGATCGCGTTACGGCCCGATCATTCAACAACGCGGGTGCGGCAGCCGCATCGGACCTTTTCAACAGAGATCGGATGGCAAAATCGAGGCGCGCACGGACACTTGGCATGATTCTCCTTCCCTTCGATGCCGACTATACGGTGCCGTTGCGCCGCGCCCCCGATGTCCGGCAAGCATGCCGGGAAGCCTACGGTCCCGGGGGCGAGGCGTTCGTCGCTTCGATGCGCGAGCTGCTGGGCGTGATCGGCGCGCATGAATGGCGCAAGACTGGCATCATCGTCGGCGCGATCGAAGGTCGCATCCACCCCCATTACGGAGTGTTCGCTCCCATCCGCGACGATTATGTGCAGCTGGTCGCCCACGCCCTCCTGCCGTCTCTCGCCCTTGCCTTCGACATCGGAACCGGCACCGGCGTTCTTGCGGCTGTGCTGGCCCGGCGCGGAGTCAAACGCATCATCGCCACCGATGACGACCCTCGGGCGCTGGCCTGTGCCCGCGAGAACGTCGAACGGCTGGACATGCTCGACCGTGTGGAGGTCATGAGCTGCGACCTCTTTCCGCCGGGCCGCGCGCCGCTCGTTCTGTGCAATCCGCCCTGGATTCCGGCGCGGCCAAGCTCGCCTGTCGAACGGGCGATCTTCGACCCGGGAAGCGGGATGCTGCGTGGATTCCTCGGAGGTCTTCCGGCACACCTTTCGCCGGGCGGCGAGGGGTGGCTCATCCTCTCCGATATCGCCGAGCTGTTGGGATTGCGGACACGCACGGATCTCATGGCAATGATCGATGCCGCTGGTCTGGTGGTTGTCGGTCGTGAGGATGTCCGTCCCGGACACCCGAAGACCCTGGACACCGCTGATCCGCTGCACGCGGCGCGCGCGGCGGAGGTCACCTCGCTCTGGCGGCTCGCGGCGCGCTGACGGAGACCACGGATGAAGGGGTTGCTATGCTCGGCGGCGGGCCATGATGAATGACATGGTCTTGTACAAGAGCTTCGCGACGCTGAACTCGGAGGCGTGAAAGCCCGGACGCGGAGCGAGCTCGACGCAATCCATGGCAACCACCCTGCCCGCCTCGGCAACCGTCTTGAGAATGGCGCACGCCTGCGCCCAGCCCAGCCCGTCCGGCTCCGGAGTGCCCGTTGCGGGAACCACCGAAGGGTCCAGACCGTCGACATCGATCGTGAGATAGATCGGCCGATCGCGGAGGGCCGCGGTCAGTTGGCGATGAAAGTCGCGCGGGTCCTCGGCGCGCATCAAATCCGAGGACCAGATCGTCACGCGCCCCCGATTCTCGCGAATGAATCGGGCCTCTTCGGCGGAATACGATCGAATGCCGATCTGCACCGTCGGCCCCGGATTCTCTTCCAGGACGCGCCTCATCGCGCATGCGTGGCTATAGCGCGTGCCGCGGAAGCTGTCGCGTAAGTCCGCATGCGCGTCGATCTGAACGACGGCAAGCGGCTCGGCGATGACACGACGAACGCCGCGCACGATGCCGGGCGTGATGCTGTGCTCGCCGCCCAGGGCGACGAGCAGCTTCCCGGCCCTGACCACGCTCTCCGCGGCGGCCGCCACCGCATCCATCATCGCTTCTGGTTGGGCCCAGCGAGCGTCCAGAGACGGCAAGGTATGCACGCCCCAAGCGAGACAGGGCTCCGAATCGAGCTCGGCGTCGTACATCTCCACTTCGTGGGAGGCGGTGATGATGGCGGTGGGGCCGCGCGCGGTCCCCGTTTCGTAGCTCACCGTGGCTTCGTAGGGGATGGGAAGGACGTGCACGAGGGCCCTGTCCGCATCAGTCAACTCGCTTGGAAGATCGAGGAATCCCGCGGTCACCGGTGCCGGCATCTAGTCCTTTCGGCTCTTGGCGAAGTCCGACGCGAGTCGGGCCAGCATCGCCTCACGCCTATCGTAAAGGCGGCGAAGTTTTCGTGGAGCGGTTTTCGTGAGCGCATATGCCGCCATGATGGGCAGGGCGATGGTGGAATCGGTGTAGCAGACCACGGTATCCGGCAACTGTTCGGGGTCCACCTTGCCCCACGTAACAGCTTCCTGCGAGGTCGCGCCGCTCAGGCCGCCCGTATCCACGCGAGCGTCGGTTATCTGTATGAAGTAATCGTGCCCTTTTTCGGCGAGCTTGTAGATTTCCTGGATCTGCGGCTCGGTCTGAAGGGCAAAGTTCTTGGGGCTCCCGCCGCCCAGAATCAGCACTCCGCTTTTCCCGCCGGCACGTTTGGCGTCATAGACGATCGCGGCGGTCTCGTTGACGTCCAGCTCGGGGTCGAAGCCGACCTCGAAGCCCTGCAAGCGCAACGCCGCAAGGCCCATTCCGAGACTGGAGTCGCCCGGACTGGATGTGTATATCGGTACCCCGGATTCGTAGGCCGCACCCAGGAGCGATCGATATGTTCCGCCGAGAAGCTTTTCGCGTTCCCGTACGTAGCGACCCAGCCGCGCGTGCAGCTCGGCGGTTGACATCCGCTTCTGAAACTCCGGCGCCTTGAGAACCTCGGAAACGAAATCATCAGTTTTGAAAAGGACTTCAGCGTCGAAGACGATATCATAGATGCGGATGATTCCGTCCCGACGCAAGGCCACGTCGTCAACCTGCGGTGATATTCCGTAGAGGGAGAATCCGAGCGATCGGTGGAGGTCGTGATAGAGATTCGCCCCGGTAGAGACGATCCAGTCTATGAATCCGGCCTCGATCAGCGGGACGAACGCCGCGTACCCGAGCCCCGTGGGCGTCAGGGCGCCGCTGATGGTGATTCCCACCGTCACATCGGGGGCGAGCATCTTGTTCGCGAAGATATGGCAGGCTTCGCGCAGTCTCCCGGCGTTATAGGACAGGAAAAAGTCGTCGACGAGTGTGTCGACCCCGACCCCCGGCGTTAGGGGGCGCGGGTCGAGTCGCCGGCCGTGCATCAGAGCAGAACCGCCGCCGAGACCACCGTGGTCCAGACGCCACCCGAGGCGCCCTCGGCGGTCTGTGTGATGCTCGTGCTGTCGACGATATGACCACCCATGCGGTACTGCTCGCGTCGCTCGTTATAGTCCTTGTCCAGGTCGAACGGCACGCCGAGCAGCGTCGCAAGCATGGAGGCGGCAAGATCCTCGGCATAGTCACCGGCCTCTTTTTCCGTTTGGCCGTAGGTATGGTGCTCCGAAAGATAGCCGTACATTTTCTGGTCCGCCGGTATGGCGATGCCGATCGAAGAGGCGATGCGCCGCCCCGGCTCGTTGGTTGCCATCTCGGCGAGCACGACGAAGGTGACTTCGCCGGCTTCGAGTGCGGCAAGACCCTCCTCGGGGCTCGCGATCTTGCAGCCGGGCGGAAAGATGGAAGAGACCCGCACGATATTCAAATGCGCGATACCCGCGTTTCGAAGCGCCATCTCGAAGCTGTTGAGCTTCTCCTTGTTGATGCCGACACCGCGCGTCAAAAACAACTTCCGTGGAACGAATCTCACTTGTGCACTCTCCTCTCGCCGCGCCTATGACGATAAGGCGGATGATTCATTAAGTCAAGAATCAGGTCCTCCCGCGTCGCGCCGCGGACCCGCCGGGCTTGCATTCGTGCCGGCATTCCACGATACTTTTTCACGTATGGGCGTCACACCGCTCGCGGCGGGACCGCGTCCGCCACTCGTCGACGGCCTCTTCTACCCCGCCCGACGAGCCGCGCTTGCCGCGCACATCGATGAGCTGCTCGCGCACTCCCCGACCCCCGAGGCCGGGTGCTTTGCCGTGATCGCGCCCCATGCCGGGTACGAATTCACCGGCGCAGTCATGGCGTGCGCGTATCGCTCAATCGCATTGCGCCGGCCACGAATCGCCGTGGTGATCGGACCCGTCCATCGCGATCCGGACGAACATGCCTACCTCCCCGAGTCCAGCGCATTTGCCATACCCCTGGGTGATGTTCCCGTCAATATGCAGGCCGTTCACGCCTTGCTTGCCGCAGACGACGTGTTTCGACAATTCGATGTCCCCCATCTGGAGGAGCATTGTCTCGAGCTCCAGCTCCCCTTTCTCTTCCGGCTCTTCCCCGAGATCAGCATCGTGCCGATTCTCATCAGCTCCACGCGCGTGAGCACGATCGTCAGCCTGGCGCGTGCGTTGGAGGCGACATTTCCCGCCGCGGACACCGTGTACGTGGCCACCTCCAATATGGCCTCGTACATGACCGGGAGGGACCTGGAGACCGAAAGATCGATGGTGGAATCCCTCCTTACCGGCCGTGACTGGCGGGGTATTCTGGCCGCCGCGGAGAAAAAGCAAGTCAGTGCATGCGGGGTGGCGGGAATGGCCGTGCTCCTGCGCCTTGCCGGCGGAAACTGCACCGCGCGGATCCTCGCGCGATCGAGCTCTCGGGCACAAGACGAAGATGCCGATCGTGTCGTACACTATGCGGCGGTGAGTATCGAAACTGAAACCGGCGCGGCACATGACCTTCAGTCTTGACGAAAACGAAAAGAGCCTGCTCCTGCGCATCGCGCGGGAAGCGATCGATGCCCGCTTGACGCACCGCGCTCCCGTGTTCCCCTCCTCGACGCCTCCCATGGAGACTCCGTGCGGCGCGTTCGTGACGTTGCGGGTGGCGGGGGAGTTGCGCGGGTGCATCGGCCACATAACGGCGGCGCGGCCTCTGGCCGAAACTGTCGCCGATGTTGCGCTTTCAAGCGCGTTTGGCGACCCTCGCTTCCCGCCCCTTGGGCTGGCTGAATGGGCTCATGTGGGAATCGAGATCTCCGCTCTGTCCCCCTTCGAATGCATCACGGATACCGGAGTCATAAAGGCCGGCGTGCACGGCGTTATGGTGACCCGTGGCCACCGCTCGGGTCTGCTTCTCCCGCAGGTTGCGACGG
>Ga0265342_10000418_pt1 | contig 46654 bp, 62 predicted proteins | sample 4CB327metaG_FD_203125 | JGI IMG/M metagenome (GOLD analysis project Ga0265342, IMG submission 203125) | Rhizosphere microbial communities from Carex aquatilis grown in University of Washington, Seatle, WA, United States - 4-CB3-27 metaG | ecosystem: Host-associated > Plants > Roots >... | reverse complement strand
CTCGTAATTGCGCCGCCAAAAATGGCGCCGATCACCGCGCCGAAGATCGTCCACTGATGGTCAATTGACTCCCTCGTGCTTTCGGAGAATTTGTATTTCTTTAGTGATGAGAACGCCGATGAGAGCAGAAATCATGAGCTTCCCTCGTTAAAGCGTCACCGCGACGCGAAACGTTCGAATGTCCGCCAAGCAGCCATTCGACAGGGAGGCGACCCAAGTCACATTGATTCGTAGCACCGAGAGCGATGCCTACTTGGACGCGTTCACCGTGCGCGGCTGGCCGGCTAGCAAAACCCCCAAAAGTGAACTGTGCACTTCGAGGTGTCCGTTGTAGTTGATGAAGGCCAATTTACGAAACTTGTTCATGAAGTGGCTGACGCGCGATCGGGTCGTCCCGATCATTTCCGCCAGAGTCTCCTGACTGATCTTGGCGAGAATCGGCTCCGGCTTTCCTTCCTTCCCGAAATTGGCCAGCAGCAGCCAAGAGGCGCGCGAGCCGTTTTTCCGTGGAGTTGAAGAGCTGGTCCACCAGGTCTTCTTCGACTCGGGCGATTCTCGTCAGGATATGCGAGACAAACATCTGCGAAAACGAAGGCTCGTCGCGTAGGAGCTCGCTGGCTCTCCTTCTTCGTCACCTGCATCGTCTCGCATTCCGACATCGTAGACGCCGTCGCCAACCGCTTGGGCTGTCCGATCAGGCAACGCTCTCCGACAAACTCATCCGGCCCCAAAATAGCGATAACGGCTTCCTTTCCGTCTTTCGACAAAACGGCGACTTTGACGCTAACCTTCTTGATATAGAAGACGGAGTCGGCGTCGTCGCCCTGCGCAAAAAGGACCTGCCTCTTCGAATATTTGGAAATGTCCCGACCGGGAGCAAACCGTCGCCAGAAATAGCGCCGGATCGAATACAGGTGGAGCAGCCGCTTTGCGACGGTTGCTTTGCTTGCCCGGACGTATTCGTGAACGGCGAGACATCATTGCCTCCTCAAAGCGCCGAAAACCTACGCAACGAACGTCGGCGCGAGCGTCGCTGTTCGTCATTGATGCGTCGTTGCGCCGAATCAAACAAGAACATAGCGGCTGCAGGCCCGGGCCATCTGCAATCGATCACGATCCCGTGACAGTCCCGTGGTCGCGAAAGTCCAGAAGGGGTGCGGCAATTACGCCCGAATCGAGCAAATCACGACTACATGGTCAAAATGGCACAGCCAGCGTTCTTCCGCCGGACTAGCTTTGCGCATCACCGAAACACCTTCGGGCTTCGGTGACTGAGAGACAGCGCTGCGCTCCCGCCCGCAATTCGGGAGGCTACAATGAAATCCGTTTCGGCCCAGAACATCTTCTTCGACGACGACGCAACGAAGGTCATGGGCACGGCCTTCGACAGGGCATGCAAGTCGATACCGAATTTCTCCGGCACCGAAAGGACGCGCGTATTTTTTGCGAAGCGAATCATCGAAGCCGCCCGACATGGCGAGCGCGATCCACATCATCTGCATTTGCAGGCGCTCAATGGTGGCACGATAAAAAATGTGCGAGCGCCAATCGCTGGCGTAGTCCGGGATGTCCCCGTCCCGGCCTACGCACGGGTCCCGCTCACAGCGTGACCACGGGCGAGTCCGGCTGCTTCGCCCGCAGCCGGGCTCGCTCGCGACTCAAAGGACGCGACCCGTATCGTGTCTCGGGCGTACATTCGATGTACGCCGCACATCCACGCATAAAGCGGTTCGCGTCCGCACCAGGACACATCGCTCGCTTAGGCAAGATCGCCGCTATTATTCAATTCACAGGACAACTGCACGACGGCACGCTCGTTGGATAAATCTGCCGTCCGGCTCCTTCGACGCAATACATGACATAAGACACGTCATGCCGCTTTATCGTCTATGCGCCGGGTCCGCGCTATCAGGGCAACGGAAATGCGGGTCAGTGGAATTCGAATGCGTGCAGCTAATCGCCGGCCGCACCCGGGTACACCCCTGCATCAATCAGTAACGCGGCGGCCCTGGGGTCGCGCCATCAGGGCGGGCGCCACGCCCGCCCTGAATTATTTGCGACGACTGCCGCTGGCAATCGCCGTCCGATATCAACGGACGTCCCAGAATTTGACTCACCTCAATGTTTATCCGTCGACGATTTGATTGGATCACCGGTGATGGTGACACGGTCAGCCGCGCTCGTGGCTGCGGCATTACTGGGTCTTGTCTTGGGACCGGCGCTCGCAGCCGAAAGTGAGACAGAAGAGTGCGGCCTTGCGTCGGTTTATTCCGGCGTGAGCGAAGAAACCGCGAGCGGAGAAGATACCAGCTCCGAGTTGTTAACCGCGGCGCATCGCACGCTGCCGTTCGGCGCACTCGTCAATATCAAGAATCAGGACAACGGACGTTCGGTCGTGGTGCGCGTCACCGACCGCGGACCGTTCGTCGGCGGAAGAATTATCGACGTATCTCAGATCGCGGCGCGCGAACTGGGCTTCACCGGTCTGGTGAAGGTCTGCCTTGCCATTGCTTGGATGCCTACCAGCGCCGACCACGTCGGGAAGTGATTGTGCGGCGGACAGCTGCCCTTAGGCGGGCTGCGACCAAGATTGATTTGCCTCAATGCGCACGCGCACCACCCGTCGAATATTATTCTTCAATTACAACACCGAGTCCCGGAGCGCCGGGATGCTATGCAAATCATCTGCCTGACAAGGAGATTGCCATGAACAGGATCCAGTTGGCGAAGCGAGCCATCGTGATCGGTATTGCCGGAACGATGGTCTTATCCGACGCAGTGCCCGTCTTTGCGGCGCCGGTGCCTTCAAGCACGGCTATCGTCAAGGCGAGCGCGCCGGATATGATTGACCATGTCCGCTCGCGTCGTAGCCAGCGTGTGGGCGCCGGCATCGCGCTTGGCGTGATCGGCGCTCTCGTCGGCGCGGCGGCCGTTCAGAACCAGTACTACTACGGCGGCCCCGTCTATTATGGAGGTCCGGGCTACTATGAACCCGGCTACTACGGCGCCCCCGGTTATTACGGCGGCTACCGCTACGATCCCGGTCCGGAAATCGCGCTTGGCGTGATCGGTGCTGCGGCCGGCGCGATTGCCGGCGCTCCGTACCGAGCTCCCCGGCTGCGGCGTGGCGCCTGCTGGATCGAGACGGACCCGCGTGGCTTCGGCTATTGGGGCCAGTGCCGCCGCTGACTTTCGCTGCATGCAGTGGGTGCGCCCGATAGTCGGGCGCCTCACCGTGTGTAACGACAGATATCGATCGCGCATCATCCCTTGGGAGATCACCCTGATGTCTCGACTTCGGATCTATCTCACGGCCACCGCGGTCGCAGCGGCGATAAGCGGCAACGCCATGGCACAAACACCGGCAGCGCCCCCCGCGACGCCAGCCGCGCCGGCGGCGTCCTCCCCCGATACGTCAAAGCCTTCGACGGCGGCCCAGGTCGAGAAATGGACCACGAAACAGTGGGAAGCGGCGAAGAAGACGTGGGCCAAGGACAAGAAGAAATGGTCCAACTGCCGAAGGCAGGTCAAAGAGAGCAAGCTGACCGGCCGCAAGAGCTGGTCGTTTCTCTACAAATGTATGACGAATTGAAGCGTCCTTCTTGCTTCTGTAATGCCGTCTCGGCGTCCGGGGGTATCGAATGCTGAATCGCAACGTTCTCTATCTCGTCATCAGCGTGCTTGCGGTCGCCGCGGTCGTGTTCGGCTATCAGCTTTATCAGGAACGGCAGAAGACCACCGGCATTGAAATCAACGTCGGCAAGGGCGGTATATCGATCGAGAAAAAATAGTGCTTCAATTGTCCACTATCGTGACCGGCCGGGCGCTTCCCGGGAATCCGGCAGTTCGAAGTCCCATAAAACCGGTTAGGACCCTGCAACGGAGACAACACCATGTCGCTTGGGCTCATTCTCGTCATCATCCTCGTCATTTTCCTGTTCGGCGGCTTCAGCGGCCGCTTCGGCGGATACGGCTATGGCTACGGCCATGGCGGCGTCGGTCTCATCGGCACCATCCTGATCATTGTCGTGATCCTCATGCTGCTTGGGCGGATCTGACCCGACGATTTAGCGCATGGGCCGCCTGCATCTAGAAAGCCACCTCGTTACCCGCATCGGCTGGTTGCGGGCGGCGGTGCTCGGCGCCAATGATGGCATCGTTTCGACCGCGAGCTTGATCGTTGGCGTTGCAGCGGCGGCTGCGACTCAGAACGACGTCCTAGTCGCGGGCGTTGCGGGATTGGTCGCGGGCGCCATGTCGATGGCGGCCGGCGAATATGTATCGGTCAGCTCGCAATCCGACACCGAACGGGCGGACCTCGCACGCGAGCGCAGGGAGCTGAGCGAAAATCCGGCCTTCGAGCTTGATGAGCTCGCAGAAATCTACGTCAGCCGGGGTGTCGACAAGCCGCTTGCATTACAGGTCGCACGGCAGCTCATGAAGAAAGACGCGCTGAGCGCCCACGCGCGCGACGAGCTTGGAATTTCGGAAATCACCACCGCGCGCCCCGTGCAGGCCGCGTTGACTTCCGCGGCGTCCTTTTCGGTCGGGGCGGCAATGCCGCTGCTCATGGTCGTCGTATCGCCCGCGGCCCTGCTTGTCCCAATCGTGTCCGGTGCATCCTTGGGATTCCTTGCTCTTCTGGGGGCAATTGGCGCAAAAGCCGGCGGCGCAAACGTCTTGCGCGCCACCGCCCGCGTGACATTCTGGGGCGCGTTTGCGATGGCTCTCACCGCCGGCATCGGGAAATTAATCGGTACGGTCGTTTGAGGGTTAGTGCCTGCGGAGGCGTCGTCGGCCAGCCGATTATCGGCGAATGGTCAGTCAGTCTATCAACTCGCTGAACCGTTACCCCTGACGCTTGCGGTTGCGTCATGCCTCTCGGGCGATCTTCGGGTTGCCGTCGCAATGGTGCGCATATCGGTTTGAGCATCCCTGATTCATCGAGGAGCAGCGCTCGAACCGGCCGTCTACCAAGTAACACACTCGACCCAATGGCCGAGTGCGGACGCAAGAGACTGCCGACGACTTTCTCTAATGGATGACGACTTTCTCCAAGGGATAATGCCAGGTGAGCGCGACCGGCCTCATGGAAAACGAAGGGAACCGCCCGGGGCGGCTATCGGTTCTTACGATGTCAATGGGAATGCAGGTCACGATGAGCGACGATTCGAGCCGCACAGAACGTATCCGCCAGCAGGCCTACCTGATGTGGCTGGAGGAGGGGAGACCGGAAGGCGGAGATGCGGAGCGCTGGGAACTGGCTCGGCAAACCGTCGACCATATGGATCGGCTAGTGGAAAAGGAGAGTCGTCGGCGGGCACGCGTTGATCCGGGACAAAAGGATGAGCGAATACAGGCGCGGGCCTACCGTATCTGGCTCGATGAGGGCCGCCCGGAAGGCAAGTATCTGGAGCATTGGGAGCGAGCGAAGGCTGAGGTCGAGGAAGAGCTGGCCATGACCGAGGGCGACCAGGAGCTCAAGCAGGCCCAGTGACGCCGGATACATGACTTTCCGGCACCGCTCAGCGAGTCCTTCGTCGCCACGAGGGACTCGAGCGCTTCCGCTCTGTGGCGCCGTTCAGCGCTGATGGTCAGACTTCTTGTCCGCGCCAGGAGGGCGCGCTCCGGGGTGCGGTTTCTATCAGCCTTCCAGAAAGTGACCGAAGGCGGCGAGCGGCCTCACGCGATCGCAAATAATCTTTGTGATCGCTAACATTGGCACAGACAATATTGCGCCAGGAATTCCCCACAGCCAGAACCAGAAAACCAGAGATGCAATAACCAGGACGGGGTTCAGGGTGAACCGCCTGGCGAGCAACATCGGCGTGACCGTCTCTCCTTCGACCAAGTGGATTATCAGATAAAGCCCCGCCGGAACGAGTGTCAGCCAGAGCGTGTCACCGGCCAGCGCGCCTGCGAGAAGGAAGACGACCAATCCTAATAGCGGCCCCAGAATCTGAACAAAGTTCAGCAGGAAGGCGATGGTCCCCCATAGGAGGGGATCGCCGACGCCGGTAATCCACATGACTGCTCCGGTGGCGAGCCCGACCACGGTATTCATGAGCGTGATCGTCAGGAGGTAGGCTGTGATGTCGCTCTCGATTTGCTGCGCTATATCGACGACCTGACGCTTGCTGCTGAAGCGCGGCATGATTTCCACAAGGCGCTGAAGGAACACATCGCCAGTCATAAGAATGAAGAAGAGAAACAGGAGCGTCGTGAAGAAGCCGCTCGCGAACGAGCGCATCCCGGTGAACAGTTTCGCCAGCAAGGCCGGGCCCATCGCAGAGTTCGCGCCGGCGTTCCAACCAGCGAAATGCTCAATTTGGCTCCAAAAGGTCTGGAACGCCGACAGGGGCACTTCGAGAAATCTGAGACGTTCCACCAGCCTCGGGACTGCATCGGGAAGCTTTGCAGCCCACGTGGTAGCCGGGGCGGATATGGCCGTGCCCAGGCCAACCACGACCGCGAGAACGGCAATAACCAGTATCAGGGCGGAAAATATCCTCGGCGCGTGGAGCCGCTCAAGGAGGCGGTCCGCGGGCTTGAGGAGAAGGGACAGGACGAAAGCCAACACGAACGGCCAGATGATTTCAGCCGCGACGTAAAGCACGCTGAAGAATGCGATGCAGAAAAGGCCGCCCAGGTAGAATGTCTTCGGATCGGAGGGGAGAGGCATCGCCTCTTCGCCAGGCTCAGTGCTGGTCAATGCGGACCGATCTTGCTCATGTGGCAGCATTATGCCCGTCCGACGCTTTGACGTCGCCGAGAACATCGTGCCCGCAGTCAGGCGGGACGGGGCCGGATCGGTGAAGAGTCAAATCCGTTACCTTCATTGGCCAAGACGATGCCAATCGCGGGCTCCGCCGATTGTTCCGCCCTTCAGGCCGGAACCGAAAATATATAAAAAGCGGCGAAGACTGTTTCGACGGAAGATGAGCACCATCTTAAAGCAATCCAAAGATCGTGCTTGAAAGAGAGTTTCAATGACCAATCAAGACCAGAAGCAGAACAACGACCCGAAGACCGCGCAGCAGAATCAGGGCGACCAGCCGAAGCAGAATCCGGGCCAGCAGGGCAATAACGCCACTCCGCAGAACCGGAAATAATATCGGCAATCGCCGACGACATCAGAGCCCCGCTCCGGTGGGGCTCTTCCGTCTGCGGGCGTCCTATCGTCATAACCAGAGACTGGATTACCCATGGCCAAAGCGCCGAAGATGCTTGCCGACCTGTTCCACGACACACTCAAGGACGTGTATTTCGCCGAAAAGAAGATCTACGCGACGCTTCCCAAGATGGCGAAAGCTGCGCAGAACGAAGACCTTCAGGCGGCTTTTGAGAAGCACCACGGCGAGACCGAGGGACAGATCAAGCGCCTCGAAGATGTATTCGATGAAATTGGTGAGAAGCCGCAGGTTAAGACCTGCGACGCCATCATGGGCATCCTCGATGAAGGTGCGGAGATCATGGACGAGTACAAAGGGTCGCCCGCGCTTGACGCCGGTCTCCTCGCCGCAGCGCAGGCGGTGGAGCACTACGAAATCTCGCGCTACGGCACGCTCTATGCGTGGGCAGAGGAGCTTGGGTATTCCAAGGCCGTGAAGCTTCTCGAGGCCACGCTCGACGAAGAAGAAGCCGCGGACGAAGCGTTGAGTGCCCTCGCTGAGACGGTGATCAACCAAGAGGCGGAAGTCGAAGCTGTCGATTGAGACGCGAGGGATCGAAGCGTCGCTGATATCTGTGGCGGCGCTTCGAACGGCATGAATCGAACCGCGGAGATCGACTCCGCGGCTTCACCGTTAAAGCGCATTGGCAACGCCCCGGTGAGAATGCCAGCGAACCCGGACAATACTGTCCGGCGCCTCTGGACGGCATTACTGGGGACAAATCAATGCGAATTGCTCAAGTTGCGCCTTTGGCTGAATCGGTCCCGCCGAGACTGTACGGCGGTACCGAGCGCGTCGTTTCGTGGCTCACGGAAGAACTTGTCGCTCAGGGCCACGACGTCACGCTGTTTGCCAGCGGGGACTCGGCGACATCGGCTGAACTCGTCCGGAGCGTGCCCGAGGGGTTGAGGCTCGCAGGGATCCGGGATCACACCGCGAGCCTGCTGGTCATGTTGGATGAAGTGCGGCACCGGGCAGCCGACTTCGACATCATTCATTTTCATATCGATCTGCTGCAATTCCCATTGTTCAGAAAATCCACCGACAAGTGCCTGACCACGCTTCATGGGCGCATCGATCTCGCCGACTTCCATCCGGTCTATCGAGCCTTTCCGGCGATGCCGCTGGTTTCGATTTCGGCCAATCAGAGGCATCCGCTGCCGTCCGCCAACTGGCTGACCACCATCCAGCATGGATTGCCGCCGGGGTCCGCGCCTGTGGTCAACGCCGGCGGCGGCTACCTCGCATTCCTCGGCCGCATCGCGCCTGAGAAGCGTCCGGATCGGGCCATCGAAATCGCGAAACAGGTAGGGCTTCCGCTGAAGATCGCCGCGAAGGTCGATCCGGCCGACAAGGAATATTTCGAGCACATGATTCGTCCGCAGCTCGATCACCCCTTGATCGAGTTCATCGGTGAGATCGGCGACCATGAGAAACGGAAGTTCCTGGGTGACGCCGCGGCCCTGCTGTTTCCCATCGATTGGCCCGAGCCCTTCGGCCTCGTCATGATCGAGGCAATGCGTGAGGGGACGCCGGTCGTCGCCTGGCGCTGCGGCTCGGTTCCCGAGGTGATCGACGAGGGCGTGACCGGCTTTGCCGTCGGCTCGATCGACGAGGCGGTGCGTGCCGTGGGATCGGCCTTGCGGCTCGACCGGGCAGCCATCCGAGTTCGGTTCGAAGAGCGCTTCACCGCATCGCGGATGGCCACGAATTATCGGGCGGCATACGAGCGGGTGCTGGCGGATTCGCATTCGGAGGACAGGAACAGGATCGAACGCGGTGCGACCGAAGGCATCAAATTGCCGCACATAATGGCAGGTCGATCGCTCGTCGTTGGCAGTACGCCGGACTCTGCGTTCTCGCCGGCGGCGCTCTGATCGCGCTGAAGCATCTGGGTACAATCATGCACGATGCCGGAACTCGGACAATCGATGAATTTGAGATCGAAGCGACGACGTCGCTGACTGATCGCCCTTTGCGAACATTGAAGGACGGTGAGGCGTTCGTCGTCCTGGATAGCCGCGGTGATTTCGGGAAGCGCAAAGGGACTGCCGAAGGTCTTTTCTACCGCGACACCCGTTTCCTCTCATATCTGGAATTGCGCCTCGAGGGGGAGCGGCTGCAACTGCTCAGCTCGACCACGAATGACGACAAGGCGACGCTGTCGGTGAATCTGACGAATCCCGACCTGTCGAGCGGCTCTGAAGCGATCCCGAGAGAGACGATCTTCATCGAGCGAACGGTGTTTCTCTGGAGCGGGACGCTATTTGAGCGACTGAGAGTGAGGAATTATGGATTGGTGGCGCGACAGGTGCGCTTTGAATATTCTTTCAACGCAGATTTTCGCGACCTGTTCGAGGTCCGCGGTATGGCGCGTCTGGAAAGGGGTCGGCTGTCGGCGCGTGTGACCGCGCCGGATCGCGTCGCGTTTCATTATGCCGGCCTCGACAAGATCGGTCGGCGTACGCTGGTCGGGTTCAGTCCCACCCCGAGCGTCATCGACGCCGATCACGCGACACTTGATATGAATCTCGGCCCAGGCGCAGAAGCGTCGATATTCGTGACGATTGCCTGTGAAGTGGACACAGATGCTGTCACGCCGGGGCCTGGCCTGCCGGATTTCTTCCGCGCGTATCGCGCGAGCAGGAGAAGCAGGCGCGGGCGAACGTCCGACATGGCGACGGTCGAGAGTTCGAGCGAGCTGTTCAACGAGGTTGCCTGCCGTTCGGCCTCCGACGTCTATACCCTGGTGACATCGACCGAGCACGGCCCTTATCCGTTCGCGGGGATTCCGTGGTTCAGCACCGTTTTCGGTCGCGATGGAATCATTACCGCCATGTTCATGATGTGGGTCGACGCGTCTCTGGCCCGTGGCGTCCTACGCACTCTGGCCGCGACGCAAGCCGTCGAGGTGGATCCGAATTCGGAAGCGCAGCCGGGGAAGATCATCCACGAAATGCGCCATGGCGAAATGGCCAACCTCGGCGAGGTCCCGTTCGGACGGTACTACGGGAGTGTCGACGCGACGCCGCTCTTCGTCATGCTGGCCGCAATGTACATGGATGCGACCGGGGACCTGAAGACGATCAACGCGATCTGGCCCAACATCCTTGCGGCGCTGCGCTGGATCGACACCTATGGCGATAGCGATGGCGATGGATTTGTCGAATATCAGGCCGCCAGCGGCGCCAGCCTCGCGAACCAAGGATGGAAGGATTCCCAGGATTCCGTCTTTCACGCGGACGGTTCTGACGCGGAAGGTGCGATCGCTCTCTGCGAGGTCCAGGGATATGTCTTCGCCGCAAAATTATCGGCCGCGCGGATAGCGAAGCGCCTCGGTCACGCGGAGCTTGCCCTTGGTCTGGCGGCCGAGGCGGAAAAATTGCGCCTTCGGTTCGAAGACGCGTTCTGGGACGAGGACCTCGGAACGTACGTCCTTGCGCTCGATGGCAAGAAGCGACCGTGTCGAGTGCGTGCCTCGAATGCGGGGCATGCCCTGTTCACCGGCATTGCCTCACCAGAGCGGGCGCGTCGCGTCGCCGACCATCTCATGAGCCGCGATGGATATAGTGGTTGGGGAATTCGAACACTTGCGCAAGGCGAGCCGCGCTATAATCCATTGTCCTACCACAACGGATCGGTCTGGCCGCACGATAACGCGCTGATTGCGATCGGATTCGCGCGGTACGGCCTGAAGGCACAAACCCTGCGCGTGTTTGAAGGCTTGTTCGATGCGGCCCGATATCAAGAATTACGACGTCTGCCGGAATTGTTCTGCGGTCTTATGAGACGTCCCCGACGCGGGCCAACCCCTTATCCGGTGGCCTGTTCGCCGCAGGCCTGGTCGGCGGCAGCAATTTACGCCGTATTGGGAGCGTGCCTGGGCTTGGAGCAGGCCCATGCCAAAAACGAATTGCAATTCCGCGATCCGGTGATGCCCGGATTTATAGATGAGGTCGTCCTCCGCAACATGCACTTGGGGGAATCACGAGCCGATTTGCAGATGCATCGGTACGGTGACGATGTCGCCATGACCGTGCTGACGCGCCGGGGTACAGCCAAATTCATGGTTGTAAAGTAGGAAAGTCGCGAAGTCGGGGGGTGAGCCTAGCATTCAGAATATTGGCACAACAATTCGGGCCGAAAGCCACAATAGTGTTGGAGCAGAAGGAAAAAGCACAAAAATCCGTGAATCGGCGGTTTTCGGTCGCCCCGATGATGGATGGGACATCCTGGGAAGAAATCTGACGTAGAATCAGCCTCTTACCGGACCATAAGGCAGTTCTGTCGTACCGAGCGGCGTACCCAAGCCATAAGGCCGGAGGCACGTGGAAGCCCTCCTTAGAGCCGCGCTGAAAACCGCTCTAGCGCCGTCAGAGAGCGCGAGCGGACGTCCACTTCACGTTGATAGATTTCAGTTCGCAAGAACTCGATTTCGGCCGTGTGCTCGTCCTCCGCGACATCGATATACCAACTGCGAGTCGCTCCATCGGACCCGTCTGACCAGCGATAGCCGCGTTTTTTAAGAACGTCCTTCAGATCGAAGGGCGACTGCTCGGCCCAAATTCTGAACGACCGTTGTCGAGCACGGGCGAGCAGTGCTGCCAGTGCGGTGGCCGCAGCACCCGGAAGAGCTTTGGCGAGGATCTCCAGCACGGCATGGCAGTCGTCGACAGCACGGTGGGCGTCATGGAAGAGCCCGCAGCCCGCGAGGAGGTACCCGAGGTTTGCGCCAGCGAAGCCATACTTGCGCCAGTCGACTTCACTCATCGAGCAGGCCCAGGGCTTTCTTGCGAATGCTGGGTTGAGGCACTCCGCAAATTTTCTGTCAAAATCGGAATGATGCGCAATTATGACATTTGCAGGTCGTACGAACTCCTCAACCGCGGCCTCTTCGATCCGATGACCGGCGACCATCTCATTTGTGATGCCGGTGAGGCTCGTGATCTCGGACGGGATCGGGACCGAAGGCTCGTTGAACGCCTGGAAGGTGCCGGTGATGCCGGTGACCACGTCCGCCTCGGAATAGCTGAACCGCACCATCCCGAGCTCGACCACTTCGTCTCGGGTGTGGTCGAGACCGGTCGTCTCCACGTCGAGGATGATGCCAATCCTGTCGGCTGGATTCACGGGCGCCGTAGCGATGGGGCGCGGGATCAACCTGCGCAGAATCTTGTAGCGGCCGCTCGCTTCAAGAGTTGCGGCCATTTGTTCGAAGGCGGGATGGTCTTGCATGCTGCTAACGCTGGTTGGACATCGTAATGGATTCGTGGCGGCCTCAACTCGCCGCCGGTTTGACTTCAGTCGACTCGGCATCGCGTTCCGGCTCGAGCTCATACCCCGGCTGGTTCGGCAAATGGGCCTCGGACGGCGCGGTCATCACGACCTCTTCGGCGGCCGGGGCACGGCGCGCGAGCGGCGTTGCCTGAAGTACGGCTTCGATCTCGGCCGCGTCGAGATATCCCCGCTCGAAGAGCGCGTTTGCAAGCGCATCGAGGGACGGGCGGTTGGTATTCAGAAGCTCTTTGGCCCTCGCGTAGGCTTTATCGAGCGAGCCTTGCACCGCCGCAAGCAGGTCGGGCCTCATCAAGAGCACGCGGTCCGGTTCTCCTGGCACATATGCGAGGCCCGATGCGCCGAGCCCATAGACCGTCTCAAGGCGCAGGGCGATCCGGGTGGCGCGCCCGAGGTCGCTGGGGTCGCTGCCTCCTGCGCCGGCAGTCGTAACGCCGCAGGCAATCTCTTCCGCCGCCCGACCCGCTAGCAACGAGACGAGGCACTGCTCGATGTCATGCCGAGTGTGGGCTCGAACCTCGTCAACGATGCTGTTGGTCTCGCCGGCGCCGCCGCTGCCGATCGACAGCGAGACGGGCCTCGCAAGACGGAGGGCGATGTTCGCGATCCCATGGGCAGCCTCATGGTACGCGACCAGTCGGCGGACGCCGTCAGCCAGTGCAGGGGCGCCCTCGCGCACCGTCTCGACTACCAGGCTGACGGTCAGCGGCTTCCCGGCCCGACGTGCTTGGCCGCGCGCTTCCCGCACCCAGCGCTCGACGTCGGCGCCGGTGTGCCCGCGCGCAGCAAGGGCGGCCGGCAGCAGGTCCTCACCGGCGAGATCCTGGCCAAGATGCGACCGCAAGATACCGAGCAGGCCGGGGACGTCGGGCAACGGGATTTCGATATGGCGGTCGAGGCGACCTGAGCGGATCAGTGCCGGGTCAAGACGATCGGGCTGACTATTACATGCAGCGATGACGACGACCCCCTCGTTCTTCTCATTTGTGAGCTCTTCGAGGACGCAGTTCGTCACGGCCCTCCACCACTCATCGTGCCGGCTCGAAGTCCCGCGTGCGGGAAGTGAATCGATCTCATCGATGAAGAGGATGCAGGGTGCCTTCGCCCTCGCCTCGGCGAACACTTTCCGGATCGCGGCGACGACGTTTCCGAGGTGACCCTCCTTGAACGCCTGCCACTCGGAGTAACTGCTCTGAATCAACGCGACGTGGACGCCGCACTCGCGCGCCAAGGCGCGGGCGTAAGTTGTTTTGCCCGTTCCCGGCGGACCGTAAAGCAGCACGGCGTGGCCGCTGACGGCCGACCACGGCAACTTCCCGGCGCAGTAATCGCGCAGGTCGGCGGCGAGGCTAAGGCCCCATTCCTTTGCAGGGCCGAGGCCATGCAACGCGGAGAGAGTAGGGTCCTTGCGTAAGTCGCGATCGGCGTCGCCGACCAGCCGTTCAAGCCGCGCCAGCGACGCGGCGGGACCGAGATCGGCGCGCACAGCGAGCTTGAGCGCGTTCAGCGTCACCTCTTTGGCTAGCCTCTCGTCGATGCTACTCGGGTGCCGGCCCGTAATCGCTGCGATGATGTTGGCGACAGCCCCGGCATCGAACCTGGGGACAGCGATCCTGATGTTGACGAGCCGCAACAGTTCGGACGAGAGGTAGCGGCCCGGCGCGGCCGAGACCACCACCACCGCGCAACGGTTTTCGATGGCGGCCACCACGTCGGGCGTGACGTCTTTCTTCTTCGTGTCGCCCCGATCGTCGAACAGCGCAACCGTGCCGCTGTTCATGATTCGCAGGTCCTTCGAGCCGTGGCCTTCGCCGGTGACCGTGCGCTCCTTACCGAAAACATGCAGGCGCAGGATAGAGGCGACCGGCTTGACCAGATCGGCGTCGGCGATCTCGATTATGGCGAAAGCGTCCCTGTCCTGCAGTCGCGCGAGCGCGTCGCGGTCCTGGTCGAGGACGCGTCCGAGCAAGATCGCTGCGGCGACTTCATCCACCGGGAGCAGAACGTCTTGGTGGTGCATCGCGGCGACGTCGTCATCTTGCCCATCCTCCAGGCGCAGTTCCCCTTGACCACGGTCATCGACCAAGTCGCGCGACTGCCGGGGGGCCGCTCTCGATCTGCGAAGCAGGTCGATCAGCGCATCGTTGATCGGTTGAACCGACGTGGCCAGCCGACGGCTCTGCGAGAGTAGTACGACCTCCGTCATGCCCCGACCTCCACGACGAGGCCGGGATCGAAAGCGGGGTTCTCGCTGCCGTAGCCGTGCGGGTTGCAAAGCACGCGCGTCCTCCCGATCGTGTAGTCGAAGCTCGTGTGGACGTGCCCATGCACCCAGAGCTCCGGCGCGGCGGCGACGATCAGGTCTTCGAGATCGCTCACGTAGGCCGCCGAGAGCAGGTCCTTCGCGTACCTCGGATGCAGCGATCGACGGTGCGGAGCGTGATGCGTGATCACGACCGTCGGTCCCTGGTGCTTGGAGCTCAGTACCGTCTCAACGAATTTCCGTGAGCGGCTGTGCAGCAGCAGTGCCTCCGCCGGCCGAAAACGCGCCCAAGGCTGCTTGGACCAGGTGATGCGACGGTGATCGTTTAGCCCCTGCGCAGCCGCGCGCATGGCAGCCGGCACCTTAGCCGAGCCGAAAACTCTGTAGTCGGTCCACAGCGTGCAGCCGACGAACCGGACGTCACCGATCACGGCGGTGTCGTTTTCGAGGAAGTGGATACCGAATGCGGGCGCGGTGGCACGCGAGATACCGAGTTCTTCCGGCAGGCAGCGCCGGTAGTACTCGTGATTGCCCAAGGTCGCCACCACCGGGATGTGCATCGGCACGATCTGGCGGATATGAGCAAAGGATTCCTGTACGCCTTGGCATGTATCGCCGGCGACGATGACGGCATCGACGCCGGCACCGACCCTGATCGGCTTTACCGCCGCGACGTCGGCATGCAGATCGCTGAAGACCTGGATCCTCATGACTGCGCGCTCCGCTGCACCCGACAGCGCGGCAGGACGATGTAGAGCTGCCGCAGGTGCCGCAGGACCGCGGCCGCCGTCTCGGAGCCCTCGGCGGCGGACAGAAGCGCGAGCGATCCGGCGCAATCGATCCGCCAGGTCGGGCTTCTGATGTCGTAGCGAATGGTCATGGTGATCCGAACCATGGCTGAGGCGTCGCCGGCGACGGCCGCGGGCCAGGTCGGATGATCAAGCAGGTGCAGCTTCGACAGCGCGGTTCGGAGCTCCGCCACGGCGGCGGCGCCAAGGTGGGGCCGCCGGGCCGACCGCCACCATTGCAATGGGGCGCTGCGGCGGCAGAGGATGTCATCGTCAGTGTCGAGCTGGGTGGCTTTGATCGTCTTACGCTTGTTCATCGGTTACTCGTCGAACTGCTGGAATTTTCGTTTGAGGTGGGCATGAGCGCCTCCTCGAAGAGGAGGCGCTCGCCCTGCCTCGCCGAGCCGGGACACGCCATGGCTCACCGGGCCACGCCCCGCGACGGCTAGTCGATCAACTCCGCTTTGTAGCGGCCGTACCGCGGCCGCCAGTCGCCAATGCCGACCTGCGCGCCGGCGATCTGAAAGATTTCGAGGACCTCGCTGCGGTCGAGCAGCGTCGGAAGGAAGGAGGCGGTGACGTCGGCGCTCCAACCGACAGGGAACATCGGCCGGGTCCTCATTGTGCGGGCATTGCCGATAACGACCGAGCGGCGCAGCCGAAACCTGGAGTCCGCCCAAAGCTCATCGATCCTCGCCGGGCCGGCGAATACGATGAGCGCCGGCTCGGCGACCAAGAACCCGGCGCGCGCTTGGCGCGTCTTGCGCCTCAAGGCAGCGGCCTTGGTGAAGGACGCTTCAAGCGCTTCCGCCGGCAAGCACGGGGCGCCGCCGACGGTCCAGAGCCCGCCGTACCATTCGAGCCGGGCGACCTCTTCGTGATCGGCCTTCGTCTTGTGCCGTTTGGAGGTCACGCGCGCGAGATCGATCGCGGCAAGGTCGAGCGGGTCAGCCAGGCGCGAGCTGTGCATCAGGAGCGGGCGCTCGCCGACGATCCGGATCCTGATCGTGTCCGCGTTCAATGGACTGCTCCTTAGCGCGTGGGATCGTGTAGAGCGCTGACGCTCTCGATGGCGGGGATGACATCGAAGGTGCGCGGCGTGTACCGGCAATAGCGGCGCCGGCGCAGGAACGACGTGATCTCGACGTGGCAATCGGTGCACATGCAGAGCAGGTCGCCCGGCAGCTCGCAGCCGAGACGTTCGTACGTGCGATGATGGACCTGCAGCTCGACCTCGGTGTCGGGCCGGTAGCAGACCCTGCAGCGGTGGCCGGCGGCCCGGAGCTCGCCGATGCGAGCCGGGCTGTTCCTCCACCTGCTGCTGGTGATGTAGACTTGATAGTTCATGATTCTCTCTCGGTTACTCCATGTCACCGAGACAATAATCACTTTGCGCTCGGACGCAAGAGCATCGGTGTCAAAAAGTAACCGAGAGCGAAACGTGGTTAATGAAGCCAAGGATGTGATCTGGCCCGCGCCTAGTCTTATTCGCGCGGCTAGGGCTCTTGCGGGAATCGATCAAAGCGAACTGGCTTCGGTCGCTGGTGTAAGCCGAAAGGCCGTTGTTACGTTGGAGAACGACTCGGGCACTGAGATGGACTACCGGCGGCTCGAAGTTTTGCGGAAGGTCCAGGCCGCACTTGAAATGGAATTCGGGATCGAATTTCTTCACCGAGGTCGCGCCGGCATGGGCGTCCGGTTTCGCTCGCCCGGCTAGGCCCCTTCTGAATTGCGACAGGCGGCGGTCGACCGGCGGCGGACAGTTCGGGAAACCCTCCGGCACAATGCCTTTACGATTGAGGAGATGGCGAAGTTTGGCAGAGGCGGCTCCGCCGAACGTGCGACGCCTCCCGTGCCAATACACGCCTCGTCTTGGCATTCGAAGCCGTGAGGTCCCCATTCCGGCGGAAATCACTCGCGAACACTAGGTCGATGGCCCAAAATCTCCAGTTAAGGGGAGGGCGGAGCGCGTCCGCTCTGCCCAGGTACTTCAGACGTCCACCTGCTCGGCGATAGCGAGTGCGTCGTCGACCTCAATTCCCAGGTAGCGAACGGTGCTCTCAATCCTTCGATGGCCCAGCAGGATCTGAACGGCTCGCAGGTTGCCGGTTCGTCGGTAGATCAGGGTGGCTTTCGTGCGCCTCAGCGAGTGGGTGCCGTAGAAGCTGGCGTCCAGGCCCATACCGCTGATCCAGCAGGAGACGAGCCGGGCGTACTGCCTCGTCGTTAGCGGTCGCCCGGGAAAGCGCCGGCTGGGGAACAGGTAGTCGCCGGGCTTCTTGGCGGTCTCCTTCATGTAGGCATCAATGGCTTCCCGGGTCTGCTCCGTGAGCTCGAACCTCACCGGATGTCCGGTTTTCCTCTGGCGCACCGTGGCGCGATCCAAGGCGGCCCCATGCGGGGCAATGTCTTCGACCCTCAGGGTGACGACATCGCAGCCCCGCAGCTTGCTGTCGATCGCCAGGTTGAACATCGCCAGATTCCTGAGGCGGCCGTCCACCTGGAGCTTGGTGCGGATTGACCAAACGTTCTTGATCCGCAGTGGCGGCTTCGAGCCGATCATCATTCCCTTATTCCAAGGGGCTTTGGTCACGGCTGCAGCTTCGTGGTTGAGTTGGGCTTCCATGCTCGATCTCCTCCGTCAGAGAGGCCGATCAGCATGCGCCTGAGGGCATGGCTCCGAAATTAAGGTTCGCTGCTCGGGCCGATCGGACGTTATCGGCTGAGGCGAGCGTTCGGTGGGTCCGAAGTTGAACTAAAGGATGTACTCAAACGCCGCGGCTACCGCTGGAGCGACGGCTCAGACGGCACTGCTCGCGCGTGGTACATCGACGTCGTAGGAGATGCTCTGGACCTAGAGCTCGACTTCTTGCGCAAGGAAATCTACCAGCGCGATGTGCGGCTGCGTACGCGCGCGGTCACCGCATGGGAGAGGTTTTCGTCGCGAATTTCTTAGGCGCCAAAAGTCAGCTTTTCCGCACTAAGCGGACATCAATCGGTAACCTGCTTATTTCAGATGCTGACCCCGAGCTGACCTAATGAAAACGGCGCTTCAGTTCCGCTTCTGAGTCGATAAGTGACTTGCACGGATTGGACTAGTTCGCCATGCAGGGCTCTCCAGCCGAGAGGCCTATTTGGCCACGCGCAACTGGCTGAGATTCGTACCGATCTGGTTGAATACAGTGCTGATCGCGCTCGACGTTTTCAGCTCCCAGAACTTGTTCGAGTCGCTGGCGCAGTTCTGTAACAATGTAGACGTCGGGTCACCGCCGGTATTGACCTGGATCGTGTAGATCGTAATGCCGGCGCCCTTGATGTTGGCGCAGGTCCCGTCCCCTTTCCCCCCCTTGTACATCCGGTCATCGACCTTTTTCTGCTTGTTCGCTTCGTCGTCGCCTTTGTTGGTCCATCGGTTTGCGGTGTTCAGGCCGTCCGACAGCAGGATGATGACCTGCTTATAGGTGTAATTCGAATCCATAGGCGGCGCAGTCAGCGGGCCACCACCGGTCAGCGACTGCCAGCCCCATACCAAGCCTATCGGTTGGTTGGTGTTGCCGTTAGGAGACATCGAGTCTACGACACTCTTCATGCCCGTCCAGTCGTAGCTCAAACCCTTCATCGCGACTGGACATGCGTCGTACTGCTCAGCGGGGAAGAGTGTCGAAGCTTTGTTGGCTGGTAAGTCTGCGTCGGAAGGGACGGGGGCCGCGACGTCCTGATCATAGTTCTGGTCCCGGTCGGTGATGCAGCCATTCCAGGTGTTGTGATTGGCCACGACCCATTGATTGCTACCGCTGCAGCGAGAGCGGCCGCGCCGCGAAGAGCCCGAACAGGTCTGGACGTATTGCCAACTGCCGTTATCCGCCTCCCAATCATCCCAGTCGATCCAATTGCCGTTGTAGTTGCCCGATCCGGCATTTACGTCCTTCGAAAATGGAATGATGGAGACGTAGACGTCGCCGATGGTGCTGGCGGCCGACTGGAGCTGCGCAAGGAGGCTCTTGGTCGCGGACTTTAACGCGGTCATCTTGCCGTCGTCGGCCATCGAACCGGTATTGTCGAGCACAAGCGCCACCCGAAGGCGAGTAGAGCCCCATTTGACTGTCGATGATCCACTAACGGTGATCTTCTTGAAGCCCATAATGCCCATGAAGACCGTAGGCACGTCCACTGATCCATTTACAACAACCGCCGAGCCGCCGCTCGTCGTGTAACTAGCGGTGATGGCGATGTTTGTGCCTTCGGGCCGAGTGAATAATGCGTTGAAGTACTTTGACGCATTGCCCTGCAGGGCAGACGATGTGTCTGTGACTGCTTCCTTCGAAAGCATCAGCGCGGTCGAGTCGAGCGCGGCCTGTAGAGCGACCTTGACGGAGTTGGCATGACTGTAGTCGACGGCCGCACCAACTCCACCAATTACGGGAAGAGTCGCCAATGCAAAGGTAATGGCAACATTACCCCGGGTGCTTGTCGAGAACCGGTGAAGCTGACGCGCAATTACCTTTATCAATTTCGTCATGCCGCAGTCCCCTGTGTCACGGGGTCACTTTCGGCGTGCGATATAAATTGAGTCTAAAGCCGGAAGCCGTCTAACGAGCCAAGGTTAATCCAATCCGAAGTGGAACTCGTGTAACTTTGTCATCTGCCTGACAAAATGGAATTTTCTAGCGTGCGGAGCATGACACTCGCGTATCCTCGACGCGTCGCCGTTCTGCTCATTAAGAAGCGCGTTTCCATCGAATTTACGCGAGGTGGGAACTGAGCCTCACCACGCTAGCTGATAAGCGTGCAAGCGGCCGGGGGCACGGTCGTCGCGCATAAAGTCGACAACCAAATCGTTCCGTTTCTCTCGATGAGTCGGCAGGGCCTTCTGCAGGCACCATTCCGCGTAAGCCAAAGTTCGAAGTGCTCGTCGATCGACGCGTCATGGGGGAAGCGTATCTGGGCTGCTGCCGACGATATCCGGATGATCGCACACTCCATCAATCGATGCGAAGTTTCGAGCCAGGCTGGATACTTGAGATCCGCGCCTTCAAAGTCTCTGGAGACGAGAGCTTGTGCTGACATGAAGAACCCCCGACGAGTATCGATAGAAATCGCGAATGCGATGGAGCGTTCCCGGGGGTACCATGCCTCGCGTCTGCGTTGCTTAAGGCGAGCCTAAGCATGACGAACATTCGATGTCAGGCGCCTTACAGAGCGGTGGAATGGTGCCGTGCGCGAGTTGCTCATCTCCCAGGTAAGGTTTATCCCGCTTTCACATTTGAACATTGGATATCACTGCTAATTTTCTCCATGGGGGCAACGAGAGTGCCGTTATGGATCGGCTATGCAGCGATCTTGTCGAGATAGAGGCGTGCTTGAGCGAGGCTCTGTTGAACTTACGCGAGCAGCAAGCCGTCTCGTGCTATCTCGACGACGTTGATGAGATGCGAAGAACGCTGCTGTCAGCCAGTCTCAGGTCGTTCGCCTGGATGGAAGATCACCGAAATGCTCTTGCCGCGGCAATCTGCGAATATTTGCCGCTCGCCGAAGATTCAGTATGATCTTGAGACGCTGCTCGCCCACGAGATTTCGCGGTTGCTCGGGAGACCGCATCGAGCCCGGTCATGGCCCAAAGCCCGTCCGGCTTGTTAGTTCGGTTGTCCGCCGGAGCGCCTGGACAAGAAAGCCAAAAATCAAGCAGGTGGTACGGCCAGCCGACCCTTAGACACGGGGGCGACGGTTGTGCCCAAGGATCGATTGCTGACCGCATTCTAAGAATACCGGGTTTGGTGATTAGTTCAAGCAAATGTATCGTATTACGATATTGTAATGGAAGACGAGCTTGCCCCCAACCGCAACCCGGCTTGCCGGCCGTCGCCGCCACATTTGCAAGGGGGGCCGCCGATCAACTGCCGACTTAACGCCGCAGTCGGAACGGGGAGGTGCCGATGCTGTTTTTCTCTCGGGAGCGACATCAACATGTCAATGTCGTGCCTGGCTCGTTTCTCGTCAACGCAAAGGACAAGAGCGGAGATCCAGTGACGATGGTTATCGGGCCGAATTCTATGATGATGCTCACTCAAGCCGCAAGCTCGAAGAACGCAACGACCGGAAGCGCTGCCGCGACCGAAGGCCAATGTGGCGCAAATTGCACCAAAGGAGCCCAGCCCGATCAAGCATTCTTCACGAGCAAAAAAGAGCCGCGCTCGTTGTGAGCGCGGCTTCCAGTAACGTGGAGGATTGAGTGCCCGCAAAAGCACTCGCACCGATAAGAGGTAAGCGCGGCGCCGACGAGCGAGCAATAACGTTCGGATAAAATCTCCACGCGCCTGTGGAAAGCTTACCGGCTACCCCCAGACCAACTCAGGCTCCAAATCTACGTCCAAGTGTTTCTGTACGAAGTCGACGGTTCCCTCAGGAAGGCTCCTGCGCTCTGCCCGAGCCCGCTGTACCACCAAGCTAGCGATGTGTTCCGATACGTCCCGCGCCCAACCTTCCGAGACGCTAAAGGCGACGACTTCAATCGGCCTATCCTGTTCGCCGCTCAGCATGTCCGCCACGACCGCCGCCTCTGTCTTCACCGGCTCAGTCTCGACGTACGCCGTCCCGAGCTTCCCAAAGTCGCAGAGCACAAGATGGACGGGATCGTGAGTCGGCCCAATCGGGCTGATTGGGGGACTACGCATGATGCCGCTCCCCCTCGTGCTCGGGCACGATCGGCGGGCTCTCTTGGTCATCCAAGACGAGCGCCATGGCGGCGTTCATGTCTTCATTGCAGAGAAGTTCGGTGAGCCTCTTGATCGTGCCTTCCGACGTCCCGCGACATCGGTCGTCGTAATAGCACTCGATCTCCAAGCGAGCGAGGCGCACCGCTTCAGTGAGCGCCAACAAGGCTTCATTCATACGCATACGCACTACTCCGAACTGACGCGACTCAACGTGAGAGAAAATGGCCCGTTCCGGCGCTCGCGGCGTCTTGAGACTCTTCTGAATGTTCGCTATTCGTTCTGCATGTCGGTCGAAACCATAGGCGATGCCTATGCCGCCTCGTGGCGCGTCAAGGTGCGCAGCGCCTGGGGGCCGCGCGACGGTATGAAGCGGGTGCGGGAATGCGTGTACGGCGCGAAGCTCGATCTACAGACGCTCGTCTGGACGCGGGGCCGCGAGTTCCCGCTCGCGATGCTGGAGAGCCGGCTGAAATGTCCGCGTTGCGGGTCGCGGCGAGTGCGCGTGGTATTCACTGTTCCGCAGAGCGTGCAACGCGCGCGAGCGTGACTGGGAGAACCGCCCGACTCGCGGCCGTCCGGGAGCCGCGGTAGTATTTTGTACGGGTAAGGGCAAAAGGGACGACATTTGCCGATTAAGCGCCTGCTTCACGAATGCTCATTCGACCCCGACCAGGTCTCGGGCCTCGTGTCGGCCTATGAGGCTGCGCTGGAATTGCTGCGCCCCAAAGATCAGACCGACGCCGTCAAGGAACTCGTCGCCACAAAGGTCTTTGAGATCGCCCGTTCGGGCGAGCGCGATCCTCCGAAAATGTGCGCGCGCGCCTTAATCGAACTGGGCCTGCCGATCAGAGAATAGCCGCTTGCGCCGACTGCGCGCGGTTTTCGGCACCGCCGCGCGTCGCGGCAGGTTGACCTACGTCAACCGTTTCCGCTGCGTCGAATGCGACAAGATGTCGATGGCGGCGATCCTCTTCACTTGTCCATTCAACGGCCAGAAGGTCCATCATTGGATCGAAGATGAGCCAGCGCTCGCAGCCGAGCATTATGTGGCCGTGGAATGCGGTTCCTGCCGGTTGGTGCACTTCGTGATGCCTTCAACAGGCAAAGTCATGGGCGAGACGGTTCGCACTAAGTCTATGGGAACAGGTCCCGTCGGTACGACTTGAGGGATTGTCATAAGACACGCCCGAGCTAAATACCGCGTCGTGCAACCTGTTGGATTCGGGGAATGAGTTGGAAGACCAGGTGAAGAGCACGACCCCTGCATTCGGTGCGGGAAAGGTGAATGGCGCTTAGTTGCGGGCCGGGTGACGAGGACGCAGTCACAGGGGCCCGCCAACATCTTTCAGTGCGTCGGCTGCGGGAACATCGATTGGCGCGACATTCCGCATCAGCCGCCGGGCAAGAGGACATGAGTTTGCTCGCCAAAGGACGGCGGTAGCGCCGTGCTTACTCTGGCAACTCTGACCCGTTGCGACGTCCTCGGACACGAGTCGCCTTAGGTCAGGTAGTGACCCTGGCTGTGTGAAAACGGGCGGCTTCATGAGAGTCTTACAGCACTGATTCTTCAGTCGCTGGGAAGGGTCGGATGAGCCGCTTTATCGAGGGCACGGATCGGGCACAGGGTACGCTGTTTCCGGACTATCTCGACGACTGGGTCGATGAGAACAACCCGGTGCTGGTAATCGATGCTTTCGTCGATGGACTTGATCTGGGTGAGTTGGGCTTCGACGGGGTCAGTCCCGAGGCGACGGGTCGCCCGTCGTACCATCCGTCCGTCCTGCTGAAGTTGTACATCTACGGCTATCTCAATCGCGTGCAGTCCAGCCGTCGGCTCGAGCGCGAGGCCAGCCGCAACGTCGAACTGATGTGGCTGACGGGCCGCCTTGTTCCCGACCATAAAACGATCGCCGACTTCCGCAAGGACAATGGCGCCGCCATTCGAGTCACCTGCGGCCGCTTTATCATGCTCTGTCGGGCTCTCGATCTGTTCGCGGACGCAAGCATCGTAATCGACGGTAGCAGGTTCAAGGCTGTGAACAATCGGGACAAGAACTTCACCAGAGCGAAGATGGAGCGCCGCATGGCGCAGATCGAAGAGAGCGTCGCCCGCTATCTACAACAGCTCGACAGCGCGGATCGGCAAGAGCCATCGGAAGGGCGCACAATCAAGACGACCGGGCTGAAGGAGAAGATCGCCAGGTTGAAGCAGGAAATGCATCGCCTGTACGATCTCAAGGCGTAGATGCTAGCGGCGCCCGATCAGCAGATATCGCTGGTCGACCCGGATTCCCGCTCGATGGCGACCAGCGGCCGAGGCTCAGGCGCCGTCGGCTACAACGTTCAAGTCGCGGTCGATAGCCGGCATCATCTGATTGTTGCGCATGAAGTGACCAATGCCGGGTCCGATCGAGCGCAACTCGCGCACATGGCCGTGCAGGCGAAGGCCACGTTGGAAAGAAGTACTCTCGATGTCATTGCTGACCGGGGCTACTTCAGTGGCGAGGAAATCCTGAAGTGTGAGCAAGCCGGCATCACGGTCACCTTGCCCAAGCCGATGACTTCGAACGCGCAAGCGGAAGGGCGCTTCGGCAAGCAGGACTTCCGCTACGTGGCAGGAGAGGACGTTTACATCTGTCCCGCTGGTGAGCGGCTCGCGTTCTCGTTCACCGCTGAAGAAAACGGATTGGTCTTGCACCGGTATACGACGAAGGCGTGCCAGACCTGCGCAATTAAGCATCGCTGCACCACAGGGAAGGAGCGACGGGTGACGCGATGGGAGCATGAGCACGTCGTCGAAGCCGTTCAACGCCGGCTCGATGAGCATCCAGAGAAGATGCGCCAGCGGCGCGAAACGGTCGAGCACCCTTTCGGCACGATGAAAGCCCGGATGGGAGCCATGCACCTCCTCGTGAAGACATTGCCGCGGGTCGCATCAGAGATGGCGCTACACGTTCTGGCCTACAATCTGACCCGGTTGATGAACATCATCGGGATCCGATGTTTGATGGAGGCTATCCGGGCATAACGGGACGGTCCGTCCAATACCCAAACCGCTCACCCTGACTTTCTGCCTGCAGCGTTTTTACACGGCCAAGACCCGAAGCGGACTCTGCCGAGCGGGGCGAGTAGGTCGGCTCGAGATCAGTCGCTGACGAGTAGGACGGGATCTGACAGCCTCCTTCGGAATAACTCGTCTTTCGGCAAACTGCCCCGGTTTCACTAGCGGGGCGTAGGAGGATGAATGCAGTTATTCGATCCATCTGAGACGACGCACGACTTGGACAAATTGCTTCGCGCGGCTGGCTTTAACCCCGCGGACGCCACAGTGAACGGCGTGACGCAGATAATCAGCCGATACTACGCCGGGCGCACGGCGGAGGTGCTGGAGCGCGTGAACGAGGTGCTGGGGAAGTACGCCGCCGCGAACGACGGTTAAGCCGCCGGAACCTCGCCGCGGTTCTCCTCGTTTAAATGAAAATGAAAATGGAGGACCTTGCGATGGCACAGCAGCGGCCCACCCGGGCCGAAGTCATAGCGTGGGAGCTCGCCGAGTACGGAATCGTAGTGTCCGGGGGACACCTCTGGCAGGGATATGCTGTCGGCTCACGGGACGAAGTTTACGCCGAACTTGGGCGCCTCGAACTGCGCAGCGGCACAGCCAACCCGGAGGCGCCGGTCCCGCATGACCGACACTAGAGAGCAACGCATCCGCGAGGAGGCCTTCCTGCTCTGGAACGCCGAGGGGCGGCCGGATGGCAAGACCGACGAGTATTGGCATCGCGCGAAAGCGGTCATCGAGCGCATGGAGAAGTTGACGGAAGAAGAGCGCCAACGAGGCGACCTGTGAGCGAGCATGCCGCGCTACTTCTTCGAAGTCGAAAATGAGGAGGCGTTATTCGAGGACTCTGAGGGCGCCGTCTATGCCGACGACGAGGCCGCGGTGAAGGGCGCGCAACGTCTCGCGGACGACCTCTTAGAGCAAGGCGGCGAGTTTATCGGCGCTATCCTAACTGTCTTCAATGAAGCACATGTCAAGATAGCGATATTCACTATTCGGCCACCGAACGAACGACTGCAATGACGGACGATGCGGCACGGGAAGAACTGAGGCGGCGCATACGGGAACGCGCCTACCGCCTCTGGCTCGATGAAGGTCAGCCTGAAGGCAAGTCTCTCGACCACTGGCTGCGCGCGAAGCGCGAGGTTGAGGAGGAGGCTGGCATCATCGACGGCACCGAAGACCTACGGATGGATACCCCGCCCGCCGCCCAACGAAGTCGCGGCTAACCAGCCCCCATCACCTGAACTACCGATGCGCGCCAAGGCTTATCAAACGCCGCTACGCCCCGTTCTCTTGCGTCATGGAGGCGACAATGGAAATTTTTGAAGTGGTGAAAAAAGTCCTCGGCGTTTCGCTGAAGGCTGAGGACATTCAGTTCTGGCAGGTCGCGGCCCGCGCCCTCCTGGTCTACGCGGCTTTGATCGTCGTATTGAGGCTCGCAAAGAAACGCTCCTTGGGGCGGGCTACTGCTGTTGACGTCGTCATCGTGATTACGATCGGATCCTTGGCCAGCCGTGGCATCACCGGAAATGCTCCGCTCGGAAATACGCTGGCGGCGGTGCTCGCACTTGTTGCTATGCACTGGGTTCTATCATTCGTCACCCGTGATCATGCGACCATCAGTGACTGGGTGAAGGGGAGCCCGACTCGAATCGTCGTCGACGGTAATGTGGACCAGGATGCGCTGCTGGAGGCCCACATGTCAGATGACGATCTTCTCGAAGACCTACGCCAAAAGGGTCTTCAGGACCCAAAGCAAGCCAAGGAAGCGGTGCTCGAACGCAGCGGAGAGCTCTCGGTCATCCGGATGACGGAATAGAGAGGCTAGCACACTCTCTGAGGTCTCGGCAGTCTCAATTCGCGGCGTCTACGGTCAATAGTGCCAGAAACAGTGCCACCAGAATGATGATGGCGAGCTGCACACAAGCAACAACAGGCTCCACGTCCAAGACCCATGTCTGCCTTCTGTTATTGTGGCGTAACAACGTCGGATGCGGCCAGAAGATCGCTGTTCGCCAAAACGGGTGCGGACTGTTAAGGGTGCCAAGTTACGAGCGCGCGAAAGCGATTAGCATCATCGTGGAAACGATCCGGACGGTCGCGCCAATTCGTTTGCGTCGCCGCATAGAACTCTCGGGCGTCGTCGAGGCACCACAAGCGGCGAACCGATCTCCGGTTGTCCGCGGGTGTCATCCACCTCGATGATGACGATGCCGCCACGCGGGGCCGCATCATGTCTGCAAGCGGCCTTGTAGCGCCGGCCGAACGCTCGACGCTCGCTCCTGTGAACTCTATCTACGACCCTCTGAGGAAGGACCGAGAGCGGGTTGAAGTGGCTGTGACGCGACAGCGGCTCACGCAGAACGGTGCGCGATGACCGGTCCAGGGCCGAACGACATAAACCTGAAGCAACTGAACAACGCGCCCATGGAGAGCACGAAGATCCCGCCGGTGAAGACGTCGTTTAAATTGCGAAGGTGATCGAGCATTGGAAAGGTCATTTTTGGTCCTCTGCATCAGGGGCGCGGTAGATCAGCGCACAAATTGGTTCGGAATATAAGCGATCTGCATCGGCATCGTGTTTGTGTGCCGACGGGCAACCTTCTTCGGCCTCTTCACGGCAGTGGTGGGGACCGCAAGCTGTGCCGCCGTGTATTTGATGGTAGGGTAAATTGGGCTCAGCGTGCCGGTGTATTCCGCAAGCTTCAACGCGATCAGATCAGCCTTTGAAACAGTCACGGGGACGGCTCCGGCCGTTGCCGCCATGTAGGCCTGTCTGCCGCCGAAACTCCCGGCGGAGCAGATCACGAGTACTACTGAGACTTTGGTGCAGCGAGACAGAAAAGACATGATGAAAACCCCTCTGCGGAAACAACGCAGAAGTGGTGAATTTGTTCCTTGATTCACAATACTGAGCGATTACAGGGTCATGCAAGGGGTATACTAGGCCTGTTGCGCCCCATTTCAATGTCTTCGATCTACGAATTCGTGCGGCAGCAGAGAGACGACTACCGAAGTCAGTCCATTACGATGGCCGAAGGCTACGATTTCTCCCAATACGGAACGCTCCGCACGATCGAGCTCTACCACAACAGCCGCTTCCTCTCCGGCAACAAGGATTCCCTTGGCCGGGAGAAGCCGTTTTTCAATATCTGCAAATTCCGGGTGAACGTGGCGACGCGCGCCACAGACCTCGACACCAAGGATGTTCAGATCGAGTCGACGCGGCCCGTGAGCAACGGCTATGCCGCCTCCTTCGTCCTGAACCCCAACAACCGCAACTAGATGAAGGACACGAGCTTCGCACGCTTCCTCAATGAAATGGGCCAGACCCGCGCGAAGTATGGCGGAGTCCTGGTCAAGAAGACCGAGCAGGGCAGCGAGCTGTGCCTCACCGTTATGGCGTGGCGCGACATGATCACCGATCAGGTGGACGCCCGCTCAGGCGTCAAAATCTTCCGTGATTACTACACGCCCGCCGACCTCAAAAAGATGGAGGCGAAGGGATGGAAGGCCGAGACAGCCGCGTCGTTGAGAAAAGCACTCGCGAAGCTTCAGAGCAAATGAACGCTCGCATGTGGCAGCAAAAGATCGACGAGGAACGGACGCGCTACTCGTCGCCTGCCCGCCGCGATGCACCCTGTTGACCCGACGAGCCTCATCCTCGGGATGAGCGACTTGCACGGGCCGGTGCAGCTTCCCTTGACGGTGCGCCTGGAGCACGTCCTCTGCGTCGGGGCCACTGGCGGTGGTACGCGACCAAGTGCGAATTGGTTATCAACCTCAACAAGACCGCAAACGATCGGGCTGATCCCATCGCCAGACATGCTGATCGCCGAAGAGATCGAATAGCGCTGCTTTTGCTGCGGTGTGATTGTTGGCTCTTGGCCCGTGGCGGACGGAAGCGGGCTGGTCGCCTTAGGTCCGCTGCTGACCGATACTGTTGAAAAAGTCCGGACATTGAAGGAATCGAAATATTTTAGGCTCGTACATGCGTTTTCAGAGAGCGAGCGCGGGGGACCTCACTACATGCCTAGACTCGAGCCCGGGTCGCTCTAAATGGATTTAGCGCGACAATCTAAGTTGATCGAAGACTTCGCCGCCGTTTCGATAGTTTTTCGCGGCGCCTCGTCTTTGGACTTTTTCAACAGTATCGACCCTGAGCGGACACAGGGTGGGTAGGATCCAGCAGATCTGCCCTGACCAAAGGCTGAACAAGGCGTGGGAACGGGTGTTCGTGGAGCGTGCTGCAACCGATGCACGGCATTCAGGCAGAGCCAGAGTGGCCGCGAAGGGTATTGATCTGGAGCCAAGGTCACCTCACTGATGCGCAGCGGTGACCGCTCGGCGGGCTTTCAGTCAGGGCCGCGGCAAACCTCCCGGCTTCTTTAGGTCGGCGGCGTGATGACACACTCCTCCGGGAGGACCAGCTCGCCGAAGTCACGCAAGTTGGTGTCGGTATTTTCGAGATTTAGGAACATCGCCTCCTCGTGCACGAAGTGCGGGCCGGCGTGCCACGTTCCGACGTGCAGCTTGACGATTCGATCACCTGGAATGTGGAACGCTGCGACCTGATCTGGAGCGACCGTATTCCCTGGTGCAGCAACGGCGAGAAACCAGTCTTTACCGCCGATCGAACCAAGGCACTGGCTTACGCGCATGTGACGGGCCATCTTCCCGAACCTCAAGCCACGCAGGCGTTGGTGCATTATGCGTAATACGGGCTCGCCGTTCGTAAGCACGAGCGGCACGCGGTCGTGCCCGACGCCCGGCACATAGGGATTGGACCGATCAAACTGCTCACCGGTCCGCCGCGGTTCGATGACATGCCCGAATGGCTCGAAAGCTGCCGGAGTCAGCTCTTGCGGATACACGCGCATAGATGTCTCCCTGTTCGAACTCTGCACATGGAGAGCGGCCGGGTCCCTGTATCCGTCGCACTGCTCGCCAGGCGAACGCATCTGGTTCTGAGCTGGCTCCGGACGATCGCTCCGATCAGCCCAGGATCGTCCCCTTGCCGCGCGATCTTTTGATTGCTCGATCATGACCGTATCGTGCTTGAGCGCAAGTGCAGCCGCCAGATCCGCATCCATTAACTGCTCCTGCGCCAATGCGTGCACGGCTGAGAACATGCCTTCCGTTCCCGCCGGGCTGTGGATCACCAGCATTCGGACGCCTCCGGGGGATGTCACCTGGTGCCGGATGCCAGGCGAGATATGTACGCAAGAGCCGCGGGTCGCGTGGTATACCTCGTCGCCAACTGTAAAATCCGCAGCCCCCTCTAAGACATAGAACGTCTCTTAAGCCTTGATGTGATAATGAGCGAGGGACTGAAAGCGAAGCTTGCAGTTCTCCTCAACGGCTTCGAAGGGTTGTCTCGTATCATCGCCGGTGATCTTCACGACCACTTCGTTTGCTTTTGCGTAGATGTTGCCTGCTGCTACCGGAGAATGCTTCTCGTGGGCAGTCATTGTTTTGCCCTCGACCATTCCGATCTTCGGAGCATAGGGGAGTGGCCGATGCATGAGAAGCACCACCTGTATGATCCGCAAGGCCAAGACGGACAGCTTCACCTCAACCGCATTAAAGCCGCGACTCCAGTATGTCTCCGGCGCCAGATGCACGGCGAAAGTTGCGAGACAAAGAGCCGCGGCGGCTGCTCGAAGTCATGTTCATCGATAAGGACGACCCCGGCGGTGCCAAGCAAAGTCAAAACCGCAAACCGGCCAGCGTTCGCTACCGGCTAGCTTATTCCTCGATAACCTGAACTTGGGCGCACATTGTGCAGCGTAGATACAGAACGCGAGGCTCATGCCGCTGGTATCTGTCGCTATTCATCGTCACACTCACTATGACAGACTGCGGCGCGCCACAGGCCCGACAATTCCTTTTGCTCTCTTTTTGATCGGGAGATGTCACACGTCCCAGTCCATCGGGTTTGGACCCACCATCATTCGGACAACTACAGATGGACGCGCAGGCCGAGCTGATAGCCAAGCGTGACCAGCCCGCTGATGATCAGTACTCCTCCTAGGATTTGCCCGAGAGCAGCGGTCTTCTCGGAGGGCTCGTCGCACCGCCAGGATAAGTAGCCGCCGGCCAAAACCATAAAAATGATGGGAACAGTTATGAACATGCAGTGGTGCGTACGAGTCAGTGTAATCCTGAGCTTAACAGCCCAGCGGGCTCGCCCCCAGCTGAAGCTAAGATTTGGGCAGCGCCCGCACACATTGCACTAGGCGTTGCGGCTTCAAGGTGGCGAGCTACGAGCTTTGCTTTCTTTAGCGATCGCGACACCGACATAAAATGTGGTCGGATTGCTCGGCCGGCGGGGGTGAGTACAGTCCCTCGTGCCGTTCGCTCGAAAAGCTTAACGCCTAAATCCGTCTCAAGTTGCTTTATAGCTAAACTCAGCGTCGGCTGTGTCACGCCGCAGAGCTTCGCAGCGCGAGTGATGTTCTGCTCAGCCGCCGCCGCTAGGAAATAAGCCACGTGTGCAATAACCATTATGCCGCTCGTGTAAGGTGAGCCAATCCGTCCGTCTGACCTATTATTAGATGTTGCTGCACGCTGCCGAAATCGGTCATTGGTCCTTTTCTGGAGCGGCTGGCCGGGTAGAAGGTCATAGGACCTAGGTGGGATGTGGGTCCTTGACCGCTCGCAGCGCCGCTATCTTCTGTGCCGGTGCACGGAAGCTCCGCCGGGTTCCAAATCGCGTGAGGCCTCCGGTGATCGGCAGGCCGCGCAATGTATGGGTGCCATGTAGTTTACGCTTTCCAGCCGTTGTCGCGCCGGGCACAAACTCGGCGCTGGATCAGAGCATGTTACAGCCGGGCTCCCCGGCAAGATCTGGTCGCATTTGATTATCCAGTTGGCCCTGATACCTTTTGAACCAGGGTTTGTGTCGGAGCGGGGTTGCTCTTGTCGGAAAAAGCCAAAGATCGGCATGAATGTTGGAGACAGATCGTCGGATGGCCGCGCTGTTGTTCAACCACAGCATCGACCTCCAAAAAGTCTGAAACTTACAATGTTCCGGTCACACGTCGCGCGGCGGTGGTCGCGGTTGCCGGCGCCCTCTGTGGGCGGCCGCGACGATTGCGCGCAGCAGGTTCCGCTCCTTCGAAGCACATAGGGCTTCTTTACGGCGGCTCCTTGAACGCGTTTCTGACAAATGACACAGGCGCGAGCGCGCTCGCAAAAGGCCTGGCTAGCGGCGGGTACGTTGAAGGGAGCAACCTTAAGATCACGTATCGCGCAGCGGAGAGCCACCCTGAACGCCTACGAGAGCTTGCCGAGCAACTCGTATCTCTAAAGGTGGACCTCCTCATTGTACCCGGAAGCATGCAAGCGGTTCTTGCCGCGAAGGCTGCCACGCGAAACATCCCTATCGTTTATAGTAATGCCGGCGACCCCCTTGCCGCTGGAATTGTGAAGAGTCTGAGTGTGCCTGGTGGGAACATTACCGGTATCACCGACTCTGGGATGACCCTTTCAGCCAAGAGGCTTGAGCTGCTCAAGCGCATTGTCCCGGGTCTTGGGGCGGTCGCGATCCTGCGAACGCCCAACAATCCCGTGGCCGATCGGGAAATGCCGAACGCGCAAGAGGGTGCGCAGGCTCTCGGCATATCGTTATCCATCTACGAGACCAACACCCTTGAAGAGATCAAGCGCGCCTTCAATGAGTTCGGCGCCAATGGCATCACCGCATTTTACGTAATACCGTCCAGCCTCTTCCTCAATCAGCGCGCCGCTATCGTTGAGTTTTCGGTTAGTCGTCGGCTTCCGGGCGTCTACCCATTGTATGACTTCGTCCGGGCTGGAGGCCTTCTGAGCTATGGGTCGAGCCTATTGGCAAGAAACTATGAAACCGGCGTTTATGCGGCGCGGGTGCTTAATGGGCAGGATCCGTCGACCTTGCCCGTTGAGCGCCTTTTGAAATTCGAACTCGCGATCAACCTCGCTGCAGCGCGCCAATTGGGGATCTCGGTCGATCCGCGCTTCATTCTTCTGGCAGACCGGGTATTGGAATGAACGTCCCCCCATGGGCGGCTCGTATCAGCGCGAAGGCGAAGCTCGCACCTCGGCTCGGGCGCATAATATGGACAATATTCAGAGAGTTTAGAAGTCCCTTATTCAGACGCTCGTTTTTATACTTCATCGCGCCCACGTTTTCTTTGGTGCTGCTAGCGGAATTGGTTGAGGCATCTCTTGATTTTCGAGATATGCGAACCTCGATCACTGAGCTGCAGAAAGAACAGGCCGTGGCCGCGGCGGACAAAATCAGTCATTACATCGATGGCATTGAGAAGCAGCTCGGTTGGACGGTTCAGTTGCCATGGATCCAGTCCACCCTGGACGAACGACAGTTCGACGCCTTCCGGCTAATTCGCCGAACACCAGAGATCTCCGAGTTGTCAGAGATCGATCCAAGCGGTCGCGAAGGCCTACATGTGTCTCCCAGCAAGGTTGATCGCGTCGGCGAGGGAACGGACTATTCATCAGATCCGCTTCTCATCCTCGCGAAGCGAAATGGTGTTGGTTATGGGACCGCACAATTTCCAACCAATGCCGAGCCGTTTATGAAGATCGCGGTAAGTGGCGCGCGGCCAGAGGCAGGTTTCAGCATTGCGACAATCAACCTGACCACTGTGAGAGAAATTATAGCACAGATCAAGCTTGTAAACCGAGGGCGCGCTTATGTTTTAGATGACCGCGGGCGTCTAATCTCGCATCTTGACAGCCGACTCGTCTTGAAACGCACCAGCTTCGCTGACTTGCCTCAGGTGGCCCAGGCGACCGCTGATACGTCGGCGACAGTTGGCGGTGCGACGGGTCATGCCCCGGACGGGAGCGGCGTGCTTGCCGGGTATGCAAAAATCCCACATTTGCGGTGGATCGTTTTTGTCGAGTCTCCTGAGCGGGAGGCATTTGCTGTTATTTATGACGACTCCTTACGAGCGCTGGGAATATTGGGCTTGGCGGCCATTCTTCTGGCAATTTCAGGCGTCGCTTTGACTCGACGCTTAACAAACCCCATTCAGAGTTTGCGGGCGGGGGTTGCTCGATTTGGTGCCGGGGAGATGTCCCGGCGTATCCAACTCGACACCAAGGACGAGCTGGAAGAGTTGGCCGCGGAGTTCAACCGAATGGCCGAACAGCTCGGCGATGCTTACGGCGGGCTGGAGCGAACGGTGCAGGAGCGAACGCTACAGCTGCGCCTTGCAAACGAAGCGAAGTCACGTTTCTTGGCGACGGCAACACATGACTTGCGGCAGCCCCTCCATGCTCTTCGGCTGTTCGTTTCGCAACTGCGACAGGAAGGTCGGAGTCCGGCTGATCAGCATACAGTCGCCCGGATAGAGTCGGCGCTCCGGGAGTTGACCGAGCTGTTCGATTCTCTCCTAGATATGTCACGCCTGGATGCTGGTGTCGTAAGACCGGAGCGGAGATCGGTCAGATTGGAGGATATTCTCGGACGCGTGGAGCGCCGGTTCGCGCATGCGGCCTGGGAGAAAGGGTTGCATTTCCGGGTGGTGGCAACAACTGTCAGCATTCACACCGACCCGCTCTTGATGGAACGCATCCTGATGAATCTTGTATCGAATGCGATCAAATATACCCAGTCGGGTGGCGTGTTGGTCGGATGTCGCCGGCGAGCTGAGTCGGTCAATATAGAGGTGTTAGACTCCGGCCCGGGTATTTCTGAACGCGAACTCAAGAACGTGTTCAAGGAATTCTATCAGGTCGAGAATACCGAAAACGCCTCGGGAGGTCTGGGTATAGGCCTCGCGATTGTTGAAAAGCTCTGCTCGATACTAGGCCACGTATTGGAAGTTCGCTCAAAACTCGGTGCCGGAACTTGCTTCATTATTTCGGCGCCAATAAGTCCGGAGCCCGACTTCGGCTTAGAGTTGGCCTCGCGGTCTGGAGCTTCATCCTCTAAATTCCACGGGCACGTCATGCTGTTCGAAAATGATGCTCTTGCGCTCGAAGCGACGGCGGCTGCGTTGAAAGCAATGGGGTTCGCTGTCGATGCAATGGGGCCAAATCAGGAGCTGGATATCGCGGACCAGAAACATTCCCTGGATCTCATTATCTCTGACTATCACTACTCTGCGTCGCGGAACGGATTAGAAATCATCGAGGCGGTGCGTAGATCTGTTAAGAAGAAGGTGCCGGCTCTCATCGTGACCGGTGATACACGGGCCGACATTATTAAGCGGATACGTGAGTCGGGTGTATCTGTTCTTCACAAGCCTCTCGACGCTGATGAACTCAGCGTCGCGATCGAAGCCCTCCTGAATTCTGGTCAACAATCCCGCAACAACCGGGAGATGATGACAACGGCCTCGGTTCTGCTAGAGGCGCCAAGGACCTTCAGTACGCCAGTAACATGATTTTTCACGGTGTGTTCAGCGATCCCTAACGACCTTGAGATCGATTTGTTACTCTTTCCTGCGAGCATCAGTTCGAGAACGTCAAACTGCCGCTCACTCACAGCAAGCCGCTTCCCAAGCTGCTCCTTCAGAAGCGGGCCCGAAGCTGGCCACGAGGCGCATAGCGTTGCCCCAGATGGCATGAGGATTTCAGGCGGAACGTAGATTCCGCCTGCTATGATTACGCTCAATGCTGCAAGGATGACGCGTCGCTCGGTCGTCTTCGGAATAAAGCCGATCGCGCCAGAATCGAAAGCCCGGCGTATCGTCGACTCATCGCTCTGCGCAGACAGCACTGCAACTCGCGTTTGGTAATTGAATTTCCTGAATTCGGCGAGGAGGGAAAGGCCGTTACGGTCGGGCAGTCCGAGGTCGAGAAGCACCAGATCTGGAGCCTCCTGTCTAACAGCTGAAAGGGCTGCATCGGCGGTGGACACTTCGGTAACCGAGAGGCCCGCGATCGCCTCTTCTAGAACGCTGCGCATCGCCTCCCGCACGAGAGAATGGTCATCGGCAATCAGGACCTTCATGGACTATCGCTCGGATAGATGCAGCGCCGGTGGATACTAGCTCTGACATCTGACCAGTCAATTCTCCCCCTTTTTTGAATGGGACTTTTGACACAGGACGTCTGGTGGATTTACGCGGCTGCCAAGTTCGCGAAATCTGAGCGGTGTTCTTGGGGAGGCCGCGGGGGATGTCCTTGGCAGGCCGAAGGATGAGGGGGGAGCCATGACCACGGCACATGTCTTTGCAGATCGTGAATTGAACTCGGCTGAGGCAGCGGCGGGCATCGGGCTGGTGGTCGTTGGTACGATCGCTGCCTGCCTTTTTTCGATCGGCGCGGCCCTTTGGTTCCCGGCGATTTCCGAGGCGCTGGCTGCGCTCGGCTGATTTCCGCTGTTCGTCTCGGGGTGCCTTCCACAATCTCGGAGCAAGCCGCGTCGGCATTCTCCGAGTATAGACCGCACTGCTTTGTCTCAGAAAGAGCGCCATGTGGTGGTGGTGGGCCGAGCTGACAGGTGGGGAAGGCGTGCTGCTCGCTTCTATTGGAGGTCTGATCGGTCTCCTCTTTGGCCTTTGCGCGTCCGTGGGGGAGTTTTGCGTTCGGTCTGCGGTGCTGGGGATGACAGAGGGCTCCCGCCGACCGCAGGCGCTCGCGTGGTTGGCGGCGATCGGTTGCGCCGTCATTTCAGTGCAGTCGGCCGGAGCGCTTGGTCTTGTAGACTGGTCGAGTGCGAGACAGGTCAGCAGTGGTGGAAGCCTCTCTGGAGCGCTCACCGGCGGCTTGTTGCTCGGATTGGGAATCGGCTTCGCGCGAGGGTGCCCGAGCCGTCAAATCGTGCTGGCTTCCCGCGGTAATCTTCGGTCGATCGCGACGCTCATCTTCATTGGTATCGCAGTTGCGTCGTCTATCGACGGTGCACTTTCCTCTAGCGTGGAGCGCATTTCAGCGATTTGGCCGATCGGCGCGAACTCGCGTACCGTTTCGGGACTGGTCGGCTTCGGCCCGCTCGTGGGTGTCGTCATCGGCGCCGCCGTGCTCACCGCTGCTGTGCGCTTGAGTGCAAAGGGCGCATTGCGAGCGGTCCTACTGGGAGGGTTCATCGGCGGCTTGGTAGGCATAACGTGGACGCTGAGCGCAATGGCCTCTCACGAGGGGTTTCTCGTACTCTTTCCCTCTGGAATTAGTTTCGCGGGGCCGCTCGGGCGTCTACTGCTCGCCCTTCAATATCGCGGTCTCAACTGGCCCGCGCTCGACAGCGCGATATTAATCGGAACATTTATCGGAGCCTTAACTGCGGCAGTCGCACAGCGCAAATGCAAGATGGTCTTCTTCGCGGGGCCGGCCGAAGTGTTTGCCCGCGCGTTCGGTGGGCTGTTGATCGGAGTCGGGGCGAGTGCAGCCGGCGGCTGCTCTTTGGGTGCCTTGAGCGGCGTCGCCATCCTGTCAGTGACGAATATCGTCGCTCTTGGCGGAATAGGACTCGGATTGGTCGCATACCAGCTCGTAGGTGCTGTCAGTTTAAACGCGTCATCCAGACGGGTCGCACGCGCGATCCTGCCAAGACTTGTCCCATAATCGCAATAAAGGAGACGGTGCCGTGACAGACCGCGTAGAAGGCACGAGCCGTCTCCGCCGCGGTATGCTGATGCGCATGCACCGCAAGCTAGAACGCCGCGCCGCGGAATTGAACCGCAAGTGGTGGACTGCGCAGCTCGATGGCTGCGAACGCCGTGCGTTTGAGGAGAAGGCAGCGGGAATGCAGCGAGCCGCCGAGATTAGGCTGGCAGCCATCAGCGACCCGAGCAGCCGTGCTGATAGCGGCAAATTGAGTCAAACGCTGATCAGGCAGGAGCGGCGTCTCATATGGGGCCGTCTCATATGGGCTGGGCGCGCCTGAAGGCAGAGGTCAAATGAGAGCGCTTGTTGTCGCAACGTGGGCGCTTGCCTTAGCCACCACATGCGACGTGGCACGCGCGCAGACAACTGCTGCGCTCAATGACGCAATCATCTTATATTCGAAAGGGCAATATGGGGCAGCGGTTCGGGCGCTCCAGCCCATTGCGGAGCAGGGGATTGCAGTCGCGCAGCTAATTCTCGGTAAAGCATTGTTGGTAAATTACATACCTTCGCATGACTGCGAGACAGCAAAATACTGGCTGACCAAGGCTTCTGAAGGCGGCAACAGCGAGGCAGCATTCTTATTGGCTGATGTCTTTCGCAGCGACGAATGCGCTAAGCCCGAGAAATGGGTTGCCGTGAGATGGTATCTCAAAGCAGATTCTCTTGGCCATGCGGATGCCGCGAACATGATAGGCGAAATCTATCTGTCCGAGGGTCCGGACCCGGCAGATGCATTTGAAGCGCGTCTGTGGTTTCTCAGGGGCGTACGCAATTATGACTGGCACGCGGCCGCAAATCTCGGGCACATGTATTTGCACGGGATTGGGGCCCTAAGAGACGAGCAGGAGGCGTACAAGTGGTATGCCGTCGCTTACGGGCAGATGCCGATTTTCGCCACAGAACGAAATGATGTGCTGGCCGCGCGGGATGTTGCGCGGGAGTCGCTGATGCCGGACCAGGTCCGGAAGGCGTCGAACGCGGCGGACGGTGTTATCGATGCAGTCATAGGCGGCTTCAAAGAGCCGAAAGCGTCGGGCGAGTTGTCATCCCTCAATTTCTCAGTTGAGTGACCTCACTGAGCATCACGTGGTCGTCTGCACACGCCTTCAAATCGCATTGGTTATGGGCTTGAGGCTCGGTAGGGGGCCAGCTTTGCCAGCTTCCTGAGGTTCTGGGCGGTGGCTGCGAGCAGGAACTCGTGGTGAGCGCCGGTCGGTCCCCTCAGTCGCAGTCGATCCAGTTTGAGGACGCGTTTGGGGTGAGCGAAGAGCATCTCAACCTTCTTGCGTGCGTCGCAACTGAGGACTTTTTCAACACTATCGGCCCTAAGCGAACTGCCTTCCGCATCTTGCCCCGAAGCGGACTTGAAGGGGCTAGGGCAGCTTCGGTCGATCTCTGATCGGAGCTCCGATGTGCGCGCCAATGCGCTGCCGACGATGCCCCCGCAGATCAGGCACTGAGAGCTGGCACGTCGAAAGCTAAAATGCCGGAGCAAGCCCTGAGTGCCTTCTTGGTCAGTACCGGTCGACTCCTAGCTCAAGACGATCGACGAGCGCGTGTTAGTACTAAAACAAAATCTCAATGCTGGGGTGAACTATTTTGATCAGGGTTTACTCCGCCTCCGTGACAGTACGGCTTCTTGCACGCGGGCATTGCTGAGCTTCGCTAGCGCGTCGGTGAGAACCGTGCCGGGAGATAGATGTCGGACCGCATCGTCGCGATGTGGTCCGGCCCGCCCGGCGGCGGCCAAACGCCATCGGCCACGGCCTTGGCGCGCAACCTTGCACGATCGTCTAACGATTTGTACGGCCAGATATGCATGAACCGGATGACCTCTCCGGAAAGTGAGCTCATCGCGGCGAGCACTGGTGACAGCGCGGCGCGGCTCGGCACACTTTTGCGCCAAAGCTTGGCCGTCGGCGTCAGACCGTCGTATTTGAGTGTGTAGGTGCGCACTTCGAAAATCGGACCGACAGCGCCTGGCTCAATCGGCGGCACGACGTCGAATCTGGCGTACGTATCCATCTTCACCTTTCGAAGCAGGGTACCAAGTGCGAACGGGTCGGACGAGGTGAGGATGCGCTCGCGTCGTGCCAGTGTCGCTGCCGCATCCGCCGCGCTGCGAATAATGAGAACGCGGTTGAGAGCGCCGATTTCTGAGTACCAGCAAGCCAGCAGGTCCGGGTCACCCGCGAACTGCCCCTCTAGAACCGAGAGCGCCTTGCCGTGCTGCCCAGCCGAGACGGTGATGGTCGTGACGTCATAATGCTTTGACACGCGGTTCCTCAGATATCCTGATCGCTGAATTTGATGGTGGACCCGACCTCTAATTGACAACCGGGCAGGGCCCACCTACCGTTATGAGACCTCTTACCACGTTAGGAGAGGACGACCGAGCATTCAATGCCGGATCGACCGATCCGGCCGCTCCCATAACAATCTTCAACGATCAATTCCGGGACGGGAGGAAGACGTGATAAAATTGTACGCGCTGCTCGTGGCCGTGTTGATGGCCGCGCTCGCCACGCAGGCGGTCGCCGCGGACGCGGTGAAGATCGGTATCCTTTGGCCCCTCACCGGCAACGCCGGCGCCGCGGGTCTCGCATCGAAAGCCGCCGTGGAGGTGGCCGCGGACATCATTAATAACGCGCATCCGGAGCTCGGCGATCTGCCGCTCGCCAAAGGTGCGGGTCTGCCGAACATGGGGGGCGCCAAGCTCGAGCTCACCTTCGTCGATCATCAGGGCAACCCGTCCCTGGCGCAACAGCTCGCGACAAGGCTGATCACGCAGGACAAGGTCAACGTCCTGATGGGGGCGTATCAGTCGTCGTGCAGCTTCACCGCGACTGCGATCGCCGAGCGATACGGCGTGCCGTTCATGGTCGGCGACTCCGCGGCGGGCAACATCACGGGCCGCGGCTTCAAATGGGTTTTCCGGGCGACGCCGATCGCGACCGATTACGCGCGCGCCTATATGCGCTTCATCGGCGACATGAAGAAGCAGGGCAAGAAGATCGACTCGATCGCCATAGTCAACGAGAACACCGACTACGGTACCTCCGTGGCGGCGGAAGTCGCGGCTGAAGCGAAGAAGGCGAACGTTTCGGTCGCCATCCAGATTCCCTACAGCGCCTCGTCGACCGACGTCGGTGCCCAGGTGCTTCAGCTCAAGGAGAAGAACCCGGACGTCGTCATCTTCATTAGCTACACGGCCGATTCCATCCTCTACATGAAGACGATGAAGAACCTGAACTACAAGCCGCCGATGGTCATCGGCGACGACAGCGGGTTCTCCGATCCGTCCTTCGTGCCGGCGGTCAAGGATATCGCGCAGGGCGTGATGAACCGCAGCGCCTGGGTCACCGGCAAGCCCGGTTCCGTCACCTACAAGATCAACGAGATGTACAAAGCCAAGACGGGCCGCGATCTTGACGACACCAGCGCGCGCAACATGCAGGGCTTCTTCGCTCTCGCCGATGCGCTCAATCGCGCTGGCTCGACTGACCCGGAGAAGGTCCGTGTCGCGCTCACTCAGACCGATCTCAAGCCGAACCAACTGATGATGGGCTACAACGGCGTGAAATACGACAACACTGGGCAGAACAGTCTTGCCGCCACATATCTGATCCAACTACAGGGCGACAATTACGCGCTGGTCTGGCCGGAGGACCACGCCGAAGCCAAGCTGCAGTGGCCGATGACCGGCACCAAGTAGCCTCGATCTAGTCGATGCTCCTTCTCCAAGTTGTCGTAGGTGGCCTCCTGGTGGGGGCAATCTACGCCCTGTTCTCCTCGGGTCTGACGCTGATCTGGGGCATGATGAACTTCATCAATTTTGCGCATGGCGAGTTCGTCATGCTCGGCATGTACGTTGCGCTCCTCGTCGTCGTTTGGCTCGGCGGCGGCCCCGTGGTGTTTGGCTTCGCCGCCGCCTTTGCGCTCTTCGTGCTCGGCGTCGTGGTCTATATGTCGCTGATTCGCGAGGTGCTGCGCGGGCCGATGCTGTCCCAGATTCTCTCGACCTTCGGCCTCGCCCTGTTGCTCCGCTACACCGCGTTCTGGATATTCTCGGCTAATTTCGTGTCGTTGCCTCAGACCTCCCTGTCAGGGACCGTTGACGTCGGCGGCGTGCTGATGCCGGTCGCCCAGTTGGTCGCAGGGGTCGTCGCTATCGCGCTGACCATCGGCCTGCATTTGCTGCTCACGCGTACGGCCGTCGGCAGCAAGCTGCTCGCCGTCGCCGAGGACCGTCAGGCAGCGATGCTGGTCGGCATTCGCCCCGACCGCATGCAGGCGCTGGCCTGGGGGCTGTCGGCCGCCGCAGCAGGCATCGCCGGTGCGCTGATGGCGACAGCCTATCCGTGGTCGCCGTCGGTCGGCGAGACGTTCGGGCTGACCGCATTCGTTGTCGTCGCGCTGGGCGGCTTCGGCAGCGTGCCCGGCGCACTCATCGCCGGACTTCTGATCGGGCTGATCCAGTCGCTGTCCGCGTTCTGGCTCGGCGCGATCTACAAGGACATCGTCGTCTATGCGCTGTTCGTGGCGCTGCTCTGGTTGCGGCCGCAGGGCCTGATGGGGAAAGCTTGAAGGCCGCGCTCGCCCGCAATCCGATTCTGCTGCTCACCGCCGCGGCGCTTCTTTTCTATCCGGTGGTATTCACCGACGCATTCTATCGCGACATCGGCGTCACTTTCCTGCTCGCCGCGATCTCCGCCTCTGCTTGGAACATTGTCGGCGGCTATGCCGGACAAGTGTCGGTCGGGCACGCGATGTTCTTCGGACTCGGCGCCTATGCGCCGCTACTCGTCTATACTTTGACTGGTTGGCCCCCAATGGTGGGCATCCCGCTCGGTATCCTCCTGAGCTGCGCGCTGGCGCTCGCCATCGGCAAACCCTCGTTCCGCCTGACGGGTCACTATTTCAGCATGGCGACGATCGCGGTCGCAGAATTGATCCGAATTTTCTTCGGCACGTGGGCTTTCGTTGGCGCGGCGATCGGCCTGCAGGGTCCAGCTGTCGGAAGGGGCTGGAGCGACCTGACTTTCCGCAGCGAGGTTCCTTACTATTATATCTTCCTTGCCGTTCTGGTCGTTCTGCTGACGCTGACTTGGGCGCTCGAGCGCCGGCGCTTCGGCTACTACCTGCACGCGACCAAGGCAGGCGAGCGCGCAGCGCGCAGCCTGGGGGTGCCGGTGCAGGCGACCAAAATGCGAGCGCTGGTGCTGAGCGCGACGTTCACCTCGGTCGCCGGCTCGCTTTATTCGGTCAAGACCGGTTTCATCGACCCGGAAAGCGGCTTCGGCATTCTCGTCTCGGTGCAGATGCTGATCATCGCCGCACTTGGTGGCGCTGGCACCCTGTTTGGTCCGTTCATCGGGGCGCTGGTCCTCATTCCGCTGCAGACCGCCACCAACACCTGGTTCGGAGGCGGGGGGACCGGACTCACCTACATCCTCTACGGCGGCATCATTGTCTTAATCGCGCGCTACGAGCCCGGAGGCCTTTTCGACCTGTGGACGCGGCTGACTTCGCTGGGGAGGCGCGCTCATGCTCCTTGAGGCACAGGGCGTGAGCAAGGCGTTCGGCAGCTTCCTGGCCGTGCACGATGCTGACCTCTCCGTTGAGGAGGGCGAGATCGTCGGCCTCATCGGCCCGAACGGCGCCGGCAAGTCGACTTTTTTCAATTGCCTGGCGGGCGACATGGTACCCTCTGCCGGACGCATCGCTTTCGCCGGCGAGGACGTGACCGCCGCGCCGCCCGAGCGTCACGTGACGCTCGGCGTCGGCCGCACCTTCCAGGTGCCGGCAACGTTTACGGACATGAGCGTGCTCGATAATGTAATGGTCGGAGCATTCCTGCGCCACCCGCATCGCGGCGACGCGCGCGAGCATGCGCGGCGCATCGTCGAGCTGACCGGACTGGCACCTTTCGCCGCTCAAGCGGCGCGCTCTCTCGGCACACCTGGGCGCAAGCGCCTGGAGATCTCGCGTGTGCTCGCGACGAATCCACGGCTCATGCTTCTGGACGAGGCGCTTGCCGGCCTGACTCCGACCGAGCTGCAGGAAGCGATCGCGCTGGTGCGCAAGATCCACGAGTTAGGCATTACTCTCATCATCGTCGAGCACATCATGGAAGTGATCATGAGCCTCACGCGGCGCGTACTGGTCTTCAACCAGGGGCATGTGATCGCCAGCGGCAGCCCGCAGGAGGTCGTCGCCAACCAAGCGGTGATCGAGGCCTATCTCGGACGCGGCCATCATGGCAAACGGAGCCGAGCTCCGTGAGCGACCTCCTAGTCGAGCATCTGGAGGTGCGTTACGGCGATCTCGTCGGCGTGTCCGACATTTCGCTGCGGGTCGAGGTCGGTTCGGTGGTCGCGTTGCTCGGCTCAAACGGCGCCGGCAAGACGACGACGTTGAACGCCATCGCCGGGCTGGTACGGCCTTCAGCCGGGCGCATCGTCTGGGAAGATGAGACGATCTCCCGCCTGCCCGCCTATCGGATCGTCGGCGAGGGTCTGGCGCTGTCGCCGGAAGGCTGGCGACTGTTCGTGACGCAGACGGTTGAGCAGAACCTAAGGCTCGGCGCGTCGTCGCTCGCCGACCGCGGCCGCATCGCGGCGGTGTTCGACCGTGTCTACGCGCTGTTTCCGCGTCTCGCCGAGCGGCGACGGCAACTCGCCGGTACGCTGTCCGGCGGCGAGCGGCAGATGCTGGCGGTCGGACGCGCGTTGATGAGCGAGCCGAAGCTCCTGATGCTCGACGAGCCGAGCCTCGGCCTTGCGCCAGCGGTGGTCGAGCAGCTTTATCAGACGCTGCACCGCCTCCATAGCGAAGGATTGACGCTATTGCTCGCCGAGCAATCGATCCCGCTGGCGCTCGATATCGCCGATCATGCATTCGTGCTGCAAACCGGGCGCGTGGCGCTCGAAGGCGCTGCCGCGGACCTCCGCGAAAACGAGCAGGTGCAGCAGATCTATCTGGGGCTCAAGGCGGCGATCTGAGTCCGCTCCGGGCCCACTGACCAAACCGGGTCTCGTGCGTTAGTTCAGCTCCCGGACGGGACCTTACCGGGAACGACCTATAGGTCCGTTCTTGACCCGGAGCTGACGTAACGGGGGGGCGCTCTAGGTCGGTTCTCGGGCCCGAAGCTGACGTCGTCGTGTGTGCCGGGTGCCGAACTGCTTTCACCGCGCCGCCAGTCCGCAGATTGACACTTCCGCCGGGTATCGCACCGACAGAATGGTGCCCACGTGTACTGATTGAAGGTGCGCAATACCGCTCTTCTTCGGGGGGGGGGGCGCAGAAATTTGCTATTTCCTGCCATGCCAAGTCGGTGGCCCCCTTTGCAGACTGTCGACAGGCATGCTTCTATATTACACAGTGTTGACGGGCGGCCATTGTGCCTGTCCGGACGTAGCAAGGGGCCGGTTCCGCGATGTCCGCATTGAGGCCAATTGCGATTACCTCACTCGCCGGGGAAGCTTTCGGCAAATTGGTCCAGGCCATAACGTCCGGCGAATTCCAGCCGGGACAGAAATTGTCCGAAGCGCAGCTCGCGCGGCAACTGGGGATCAGCCGGGGGCCATTGCGCGAGGCGCTCGGACGACTTGAGGGCCGGCTGGTGATGCGCACGCCGCGCATCGGCGTGCGCGTGATCGATTTCAGCTCCGAGGATCTGGAGCAGCTCTTCCTCGTGCGAGAGGCGCTGGAAGGGATGGCGGCGCGCCTTGCGGCCGAACGCATGTCGGCGGTGGAGTTGACGCGCCTGCAGGACCTTCTCGCGCATCACGCCAGCCAGCCGGAGCTGGCGTCCGGCTCGGCCTATCATCAGCACTCGCAGGATCAGGACTTCCACTTCGCCGTCGTTCGCGGCGCGCGCTGTGAGCGGCTCGAGCGGATGCTGCTCGATGAATTGTACTATCAACTGCGCATTCAGCGCCTTCGCTCCAGCACGCGGCCCGGCCGCGCACGCCAGGCGCTCACCGAACATTGCGAAATTGTCGCTGCGCTTGCGTCGCGCAATCCGGAAGCGGCCGAGGGGACGATGCGGCACCACATCCGCAATGCGCGGTTGAGTTCTGTCTCGGCCCTGGGATCCGAGCCGGTCGAGCGGCCCGCCGCCGGCCGTAAGACCGATGCCTCGCCCTTGTCATCGCCCAGGCGGTCGGCGGGGTAGCGTTGGACTGAAAACTGTTGACAGTCCGCGGTCGGCCTATTCAACTTGGGACGACCTTGGCGAGGAGTGGCTGCGTGGATGCGTCCCTGAACTCCGTGCGTGCCACCACGCGTTTGAAATCGATGCTCGCGCGCCGGGAAAGCGTCGTCTTTCCGGGCACGCCGAACGCGATGTTCGCGCGGGTGATCGAAGACCTCGGCTTCGAGGCCGTGTACGTCACGGGCGCCGGCATCGCTAATATGACGCTCGGAGTGCCGGACATCGGCCTCGTCACACTGACCGAGCTCGCCGAGCACGTTGCTGCGATCACCGACGTCGTCGACATACCGGTGTTGGCTGATGCGGACACCGGCTTCGGCAATCCGGTGAACATGGCGCGCACCGTGCGTGTACTGGAGCGTGCCGGCGCCGCCGGCATGCAGATCGAAGATCAGGTCTTTCCCAAGAAGTGCGGGCACTTCAAGGGCAAGGATGTCGTGCCGCTCGACGAGATGGTTCAGAAGGTCAAGGCCGCGGTGGACACCCGGCGCGATGCCGATTTCCAGATCGTCGCGCGGACCGACGCGCGCGCCGTTCTCGGCTTCGAGGCCGCCCTCGATCGGGCGCACGCCATGAT
>Ga0265342_10000417_pt1 | contig 46743 bp, 41 predicted proteins | sample 4CB327metaG_FD_203125 | JGI IMG/M metagenome (GOLD analysis project Ga0265342, IMG submission 203125) | Rhizosphere microbial communities from Carex aquatilis grown in University of Washington, Seatle, WA, United States - 4-CB3-27 metaG | ecosystem: Host-associated > Plants > Roots >... | reverse complement strand
GTCGCCGTCAAGATCGATCAGGAGCGCTTCGCATTTTGCGTTCGCCCACAGGCATCGCGGCAGCAGGTACCGCTGCATCACCTTGCTCCAATCCGTATCGACAAAACCCTCCGGCAGCGCGGCGCCCGTCGGCTCGATCACCGCGATGTTGGCGGCAAGCTGCTGCGGCGTGCTTTTCACAAGCGGGACGTTGGGCTGAGAGGGATAATTGAGTGCCTGAGCCTGCGCCGCCCGCGCTGCGATCGCCTCCGCGTGCGCGCCTTCGGTCTGATGAGCGAGGCGATCAAGCGCTTCGGCGCCATACCTCCCAGCCTTGAAGCGAAGGAAACCATAATCGAAGTGTTCGGGCTCCACCCGCCCGGCGAGGAGCCGCTGCACCTGATCGGACACCGAAATCCGGGCCGGATCGAGAATTGGCGAATGCAGCGCCAACATCACCGCGACGACCATGATCGACGCGATCAAGTTGGTCCATTCGAGCGGACGCATCTGGGGCCGCGACAGTGCCGCCGCGATGGCGTAGCCGCACGCATAGACCGCCGCGACGGCGACGCACGCCGCCGCGACGATGCGGCTCGGCGTCCAGCCATATTGAGCGACGCGCAGGCCGACTGCTATCGCGGCGCAGGAGGGATGCGCTTTTCGGTTCAGCGCGCCCGTCCTGATGTGTGGCGTTGATCAGGACGATCAACACCGCCGTCGCCGTCAGCAGCAGCTTCGCGCCAAAACGCGTCCCCCACAACGGTGCTAGGCCCGTGAACGGCAATGACATCAGGAAGCCGGCGGCGATCAGCGCCATCAACGGCAACAGCCAGGACAACAACACCAGGAGCAGAGTGCGCGTCCCCCGAACGAGACCGGCGCGCACGTCGGTGACGTGAAGAGCGCACGCCGTGGCGAGCGATGTCACCGGAAAATAGAAATTCGGTTGCCTGATCAGCCGGGCGAAGAAATCGATATGGATCAGTTGAAACAGTCCGCTGCCGAGGAACAGGAGGCCCCACAGGACGCCGACAAACAACGCAGCGAGCATGAATTGCACGCCGTGTTTCCAGGAAACGTCGAAATAGGTCGGATAGGTTGCGAAGACGCGGCGGTCGGTCTCACCGGCGACGACCAAAGTGTGCACGATGAACAGGCTCGTGCCGAGCGCCAGCATGGTGCCGATGCCCGCCTGGGTGCGCGCGAAGTGCGCCATTCCGAAGAGGGCGACCGGATCGCGCGCGATGTCATAGGCCGCCAGCGCGCCACAAATGGCCGTGGCCGCTACTGCCCAGACGATCATCGTACGTAGGCGCAAATTACCGATGGCTGACACCGCCAGGGTCGGGACGAACACGGCCACCGCCATTAGCGCGGCGAGCAATTCCGGGTTCGTCGCAGGCCAGCCCTTAGTCTGAGCGGCGTGATGGAGCGCGGAGAGCGCGATACCCTGCGCAAGCCCGATGCAAAGGCGCCAAGTGGCTTGTTCGGGCAGGACCGGTTCCATCGAGCATCCCCCGCGGCCAATGCCGCGAGCGGATGTTTACACCAGTCTGCATCACGCAGCCACCGCGTGTGCCTTGTTCGCTTTACAATTTGCAAACGGGGACGTGGGCAAGTCACGCCCGATGGTAGGGATGTCCGGTCAGGATCGTGGCGGCGCGATAAAGCTGCTCCATGAGCATGACGCGCACGAGCTGATGCGGCCAGGTGGCCGCGCCAAAGGCGAGTTTCACGTCGGCCTTGTCGGCGAGGCTGGCGGCGAGCCCGTCCGGACCGCCGATCACGAACACCGCCACGGGCTTCGCCGCACCCCGCCATTTCGCGAGCTGGTTGGCGAGTCCTGCGCTATCGAGATTGTCGCCGCGCGGATCGAGCAGCACGACGGCGGCGCCTTGCGGGATGATGGTGGCGAGCGCGATCGATTCCTCGATCATGCGTTTGCCGGCATCCTCGGCGCGACTCTCGCGGATTTCGACGATCTCGACGTCGCGCAGGCCGAGGCTGCGGCCCACTTGCGCCGCGCGCTTTCGGTAGCGCTCGGCGAGTTCGGTTTCCGGACCCTGCTTCAGGCGTCCGATGGCGGCAACGATGATACGCATCGTGCCGCTCGTTTTATCAGTTCGCGGAGCGCGCGTCGCCGGCGCGCCCGGACCACATCTTCTCAAGATTGTAGAAGGTGCGGATTTCCGGGCGGAAGACGTGCACGATCACGTCGCCGGCATCGATCAGCACCCAGTCGCCGACGCGCTGGCCCTCGACGCGCACGCGCGCGACGCCGGCTTTGTGCAGGTCCTTGACCACTTCGTCGGCGATCGACGCAACGTGACGTTGCGAGCGCCCGGTGGTCACGACCATATTGTCGCCGATCGAGGATTTGCCCGTGAGGTCGATGGTGACGGTGTCCTCGGCCTTCATGTTGTCGAGGCTCGCGAGGATCACGCTGAGCATCGACGGCGCACTGGCGCTGGTCGACGCGGAAACGGGCGCCTTCTTCTTGGCCGCCCGAGACAAGGCAGATGTCGGCAGGGGTGTTCGTCCTTTCGTGCCATCAGGCCGTCCCGGCCGGGACGGCGATACGAGACAAAGATAACGACGGCGCGGCGGCTGTGCCAGTGGCCGGGCGCCTCAATCCCGGTGTCAGGGACCTGGCTTGGAACCCGACTGTCCGCGCAAGGCGCGGAGTGCGGTCGAGGACAAAGGCGATTTCAGGCCGTGCAGGAAGGTCCAGGCGGGGGCCTTGCGGTCGGCGAGGCTGGCGGCGGCCCATTCCGGCACGCGCGAGCCACTCAGGGCCTGACCTGCCGGGCTCGCCGCGGCGTACAGGCTGGGCCCGAGCCGGTCGATGACGGCGAACGGGACGAGCCGCGCGATCTCGCGCCACTTCTGCCAGCGATGGAAGCTGCGCAGGTTGTCGGCGCCCATGATCCAGACGAAGCGGACGCCGGGGCAGCGGTCGATGAGCCAGCAGATCGTGTCGTAGGTGAAGCGCGTCTTGATCGCGGCTTCGAGCCCGGTGACGTCGATGCGCGGATGATGCGTCAGCGCGCGCGCTGCGGCGAGGCGCTCGGCAAGCGGGGCGAGCCCCGACGTGTTCTTGAGCGGGTTGCCGGGCGTCACCAGCCACCAGACGCGGTCGAGCTTCAGCCGCTTGAGCGCCAGCAGACTGGCGGCGAGGTGCGCCTGATGCGGAGGATCGAAGGTGCCGCCGAACAGACCGATCCTCATGCCGGGCGCATGGGTCGGGAGGATGCGCTCGGCGCGGTCGAGAGCCTGCGGGTTCACGGCCGGATCTGACCGTTTCCGCGGATGCGGTATTTGAACGTGGTGAGCTGGTCGACGCCGACCGGTCCGCGCGCGTGCAGGCGCCCGGTGGCGATGCCGATCTCGGCGCCGAAGCCGAACTCACCGCCATCGGCGAATTGCGTCGAGGCGTTGTGCAGCACGATCGCCGAATCGACTTCAGCCAGGAATTTGTCGGCCGTCGCGGCGTCGTCCGTCACGATCGCGTCAGTGTGGTGCGAGCCGTGACCCTCGATGTGTTCGATCGCTCCGGCAACGCCGTCGACCACGCGCGCGGCGATGATCGCGTCGAGATATTCGGTCGCCCAGTCCTCTTCCGCGGCCGCCTTCACGCGCGCATCGGTGGTGCGTGCCGCCTCGTCGCCGCGCACTTCGCAGCCGGCGTCGAGCAGCATTTGTACGAGCGGCTTGAGATGCGTCGCGGCGCAGGCGCGATCGACGAGCAGCGTCTCGGCTGCGCCGCAGACGCCGGTGCGGCGCATCTTGGCGTTCAGCACGATCGTCTTGGCCATGTCGAGCGACGCCGCGCCGTCGACATAGACGTGGCAGTTGCCTTCCAGGTGGGCGAAGACCGGCACGCGCGCTTCGCTTTGCACGCGCGCGACGAGGCTTTTTCCCCCGCGCGGCACGATGACGTCGATGTTGCCGTCGAGGCCGGCCAGCATCAGGCCGACCGCGGCGCGATCGCGCGTCGGCACGAGCTGGATCGCGGCTGCCGGCAGCCCTGCCTCGGTGAGGCCCTGCTCGAGCGCGGCGTGGATGGCGCGCGAGGAGCGCGTCGAGTCCGAGCCGCCGCGCAGGATCGCGGCGTTACCCGACTTGAGCGACAGCGCGCCGGCGTCCGCCGTCACGTTCGGCCGGCTCTCGTAGATGATGCCGATGACGCCGAGGGGGACGCGCACGCGTGCGATGCGCAAACCGTTCGGACGTGTCCAGGCATCGATTTCCGCGCCGACGGGGTCCTTGAGGCCCTGCACCACCTCGATGCCGGCGGCGATCGCCTCGATGCGGGCCTCGGTCAGAGTCAGGCGGTCGAGGAAGGCGCCGGTCGCAGCGGCCTTGCGCGCCTCGGCGAGGTCCTCGGCATTGGCGGCCAGGATGCGCGCGGTGGAGGCGCGGATGGCCCTGGCCATGCCGGCGAGCGCCCGGTCCTTCTGCGCGGTCGGGGCGAGCGCGAGCACGCGCGCGGCGGCGCGCGCGCGACGGCCGATCTCGGCCATGGTCGCGGCAATATCGCCTGTCCCTTCAATGCTTTTCAGCGGCGCAGTCATCCGGCACGAACCTAAAATACGGCTTTCGAGCGGCCTTCCTATCACGCCGATGTTCCTCGCGGGAGATGGCCCGCCGGCCGGCATGGCTCCCATGGTAACTGAGGATAGCGTGGATAAGGCGGCAATCGGGGCGAACGCGTCAATTCGCGGAAACGTTGAGCAACCAGGGTACGTGCGAGGAGGAGGGTTCTATGCCGCCGCGTGCGTCTGCCAGAGCTGCCGGCCATCGTTGCCGGCAAGGCCATGCCGCGCCGCCGCCGCCCGCGCTGACGGGCGATCCGCATAAAAAAAGGAGGCCCGCGAGGGCCCCCTGGGGGTAGTTGGTTCACGGCACCTGAGGCGCCGCCGGCCGACAGAGGTTGGGGTTAAGGGATGAGGCAGATACCCCCGCCAGCCGTGTCGCTTATGGCCAGCATCTGAAGCGGATCGGGGCGGCGCCACCATTGGCCAAATCGTCGCGGGAGCCAAATTGTCGCGGTTGGCGAAGGATTTAAGCGAAAACCCCGACCTCCTGGAGAAGGCCGGGGTTGACGGGCGGCCTGTCGGCCGCCTTGCGCTCAGGTCCGTTATCAGCGTCGCGTCGCATCCGGGTAATGCTCGATTCCCCGCATTGGTTCCCGGCGCTACTCGCCGGCGAGCGCCAGGTCGTCGCGGTGGATCATCGCCGTGCGGCCGGTGAAGCCTAAAATCGACAGCACATCGGCGGAGGAGCGGCCCTTGATCTTCTCGGCGTCGTCGGCGTCGTAGGCGACCAGGCCGCGGCCGATCTCGCCGCCGTCCGGCCCCCGCACCACCACCGCGTCGCCGCGGCCGAAGGCGCCCTCGATCTTGACCACGCCGGCCGGCAACAGGCTGGCGCCGCCGCGCAGCGCACGCACGGCTCCTGCATCGATGTGGACGGCGCCGCGCGGCTCGAGCGAGCCGGCGATCCATTTCTTGCGCGCGGTGACGGGGTTCGCGGGCGTCAGGAACCATGTGCACGGCGCACCATCGGCGATGCACTTGAGCGGATTTTGCACGCGCCCCGAGGCGATGACCATGTGCGTGCCCGCCGTGGTCGCGATCTTGCCGGCCTCGATCTTGGTGACCATGCCGCCGCGCGACATCTCCGACGCGGACACCCCCGCCATCGCCTCGATCTCGGGCGTGATGCGGGCGACGACCGGCACGAGCTTCGCGTCGTTGCCGGGCGCCGGCGGCTTGTCGTAGAGGCCGTCAATGTCGGACAGCAGGACGAGGAGATCGGCGCTGACCATGGTGGCGACGCGCGCGGCGAGCCGGTCGTTGTCGCCGTAGCGGATCTCCGAGGTGGCGACGGTGTCGTTCTCGTTGACGACCGGTACGGCGCGCCATTCCACCAGCTTGTCGATGGTCGAGCGGGCGTTGAGATAGCGGCGGCGTTCTTCCGTGTCCTGCAGCGTCACCAGCACCTGTCCGGTCGTGATGCCGTGCCGGCCGAGCACCTCCGACCAGGCGCGCGCCAGCGCGATCTGGCCGACCGCGGCGGCGCCTTGCGCCTCCTCGAGTTTGAGCGGCCCGCGCGCCAGGCCAAGCACGGCGCGGCCGAGCGCGATGGCGCCGGAGGAGACGACCAGCACGTCGCGGCCATCTTTGTGCAGGGCGGCGATGTCGGCGGCGAGGCCCTCCAGCCAGTCGCGCTTGAGCCCGCCGGCCGCATGATCGACCAGCAGCGACGAGCCGACCTTCACCACGATGCGGCGGAAGGCGGAGAGGGTGGGGGTCTGCGACATGGGTCCCGGCGACAACATCCAGAAAGCGCCGGGTCTTTAGCACGGCTTTCGCGGTGCCGTCATCGGCGCTGGCCTGACGCAAGAAGGGGCGGCCTTGCGGCCGCCCCTCCAGTTGTCCGGCGCTGGCTAGTGGCCTAGCGCACTTCCTCGATCACCTCGCGGCTCGACGGGTCGACGAGATACACGTCGTCGCCGCGCTCGATGTAGCGATACTCGCGCACCGTCGGCACCTCGCGGTAAACCTCCTCTGGGAAGCTCTCGATCTCGACCGAGTCGGGCAGGCGCTCGCCGATCGTCACCGAGGTGGTCGTACGCGGCGCGACGCCTGTCGTGGTGGTCGTCGTGCGCCTGGACGCGGCATGACGGCGGATGATCTCGCGCTGATGCGCCGAAAGCTGCGGCTTGCGCACGGTGGTCGTCGTCTCCGCGCGCGAGCGCGACGGCCCATGCTCGATCACGTCGACGATTCTGTGCGTACGCGGCTCGACGATGACGATCTCGTCGCGCACGACGAAGAAATCATAGCCGCGATATTGCGGCACGATCTCGACGATCGTCGTCGGCACCGGATGCACCTCGATGGTGCGCGGCACGGTGACGCCGACCGACACCGAGAAGTTGACGTTGGTGACCGGCTTGACGTTCACCTTTTCGAACGCCGTCGTCACGCGCGTCTTCTTCTGCGGATCGAGCGAGGCCGAGATGCGGGCCTTGGGCTCCGCATTGTTGGTCGCAGCGTTGCGGTTCGGCTCGCTGGTCTGCGCGTTGCGGTTGGCTTCTCCGGCCTTGTCGTTCGCCTTGGCATTGGCCGGGGCATTCCGGTGCGGCTCGGTCGACTGCGTCGACTTCTGCGCGTCCGGCGAGCGGGTGTTGTTCTGCTGAGCGTTCTTGGACGGCTCGGCTGTGTTCGATTTGTCGGTCGCCGTATTGCTCGCGGGCTTCTTGTTCTGCTCTTCAGCCTGCTTCGGCTGTGCCGAGGTTTTGTCACCCTCGGTACGCTGCGCCTTGCCGGCGTTGGCCTTGTTGGTATCGGTCTCGGCCGCCTTCGCCTTGTCGGCATTGGCGCCGTCCGCCTGGCCGGTCGTATCGCGCGTGCCGGTCTGGTCCTTGTCCAGCTTCTTGCTGGTATCGCGATCGTGCTGCTCGGTTGCAGACCGGTCGTGCTTCACCTTGCTATCGGTGCGGTCCTGCTGCGCCATTGCCGGCGCCATGCCCAAAGTCAGCGCAATCGCGGCGCTGGTCAAAAGAAGTGTGCGTTTCATGTCCGTCCTCCGTGACGAGTCTGTTCCTGCAATCGGCTCACGCCGAACGCTTCGACGGACGCGAACGCGCCTTTCGTTAGATTAGTTCCTGTGAATATGTGTTCAGGTTCCGCGCAGATCTAGCGCGTAATTCTTTTGTAGGCAGCGAGCGCCTCTTCGCGCGCTTGCGCATGATCGACGATCGGCTTTGGGTAATCGCGGCCGAGCTTGATGCCGGCTTTCTCGAGCACGTCTGCGTCAGCCTCGAACGGCGCATGAATGTATTTGTCCGGCAGTTTTTTCAATTCCGGGCACCAGCGCCGCACGTACTCGCCTTCAGGGTCGAACTTCGCGCCCTGCACCATCGGATTGAAGATGCGGAAATAGGGGGAAGCGTCGGCGCCGCTGCCGGCGACCCATTGCCAATTGCCGGTGTTGTTGGCGAGATCGGCGTCGACCAGCGTATCCCAGAACCACGCTTCGCCGTCTCGCCAGTGGATGCGCAAGTGCTTCACCAGGAACGACGCGACGATCATGCGCACGCGGTTGTGCATCCAGCCGGTTTGCCAGAGCTCGCGCATGCCGGCGTCGACCATCGGATAGCCTGTCTCGCCGCGCTGCCAGGCTTTCAGGTCGGCAGCGCTGCGTCGCCACTGGAATTTGTCGAATTCCTCACGCCAGTTGTCGGTGGCGATGGTCGGGAAGTGATAGATGAGGTGCGCGCAGAATTCGCGCCAGCCGAGCTCGGCCTCGAATTTCGCGGCCGCTTGCGACACGCCGGGCTTGTCGCCGGCGAGCGCGACGCGCGCCCAAACCTGCCGCGGCGAGATTTCCCCGAAGTGCAGGTGCGGCGACAGGAGAGAGGTGTTGCGTCCGGCCATGCGGTCACGCGCGGTGGCGTAGTCCTTCAGGTCCGAGCGCAGGAAGGCGTCGAGGCGCGCCTGCGCCCCCGTTTCGCCGGGCGTCCAGTATTTGTCCCAGCCGGCCGCCCAGTTCGGCTTCTTCGGCAGCAGCGTCCAGGAGGCCATGTTGTCGCTCGCGATGCCCGCGATCTGCACCGTCGGCCTGGCCGCGCGTTGCGGCGGCGGCGCCTGTCGTGCACGGTAGGCGCGCCAGAACGGCGTGTAGACCTTGAACGGTCCGCCGGTCTTGGTCTTCACCTCGGACGGGTCGTGCAGGAGGTGGCCGTTGAAGCTCTCGACGGCGATATCCGCCTTGTTCAACGCAGCGACGACATGCTCGTCGCATGCGATCGCGTCCGGCTCATGGCAGCGATTCCACACCACCACGTTGGCGCCGGCAGCCTTGGCCATCTGCGGCAGGATCTTCGCCGGATCGCCACGCCGGAGCACGAGGCCGCCGAGGCTCTTCTCCAGCGCCGCGAGGCTGTGGTGCAGCCACCAGCGGCTGGCGGCACCGAGCGGTCGGCGCTCATCCTCGTCGAGAATGTAGAGCGGCACGACAGGCCCGCGCTTGGCCGCCGCCGCGAGCGCCGGATTGTCGCCGATGCGCAGATCCTGTCGAAACCAGACGATCGTGGTCATGCGCCCTCTGCGGCCGTCCTCGAGGCTCGCGGCTCAACAAAGATGGCACGATATGGTGCCGTCGTCGTTGGACCGTCGCGCGCCGCGTTTAGACACATGGGCGGCGCGAGGCAAGGAGCGGGGTCGTGGAAGAGACCGAAAAGGATCAGCCGCTGTGGTGGCAGCGCGGCATCGTCTACCAGATTTACCCGCGTTCCTTTCAGGATACGAACGGCGACGGTGTCGGCGATCTCGCCGGCATCAGGCGGCGGCTCGACTATCTCAAGGGCCTCGGCGTCGACGCGGTCTGGGTCTCGCCGATCTATCCCTCGCCCATGGCCGATTTCGGCTACGACGTCGCCGACTATTGCGGCGTCGATCCGCTGTTCGGCACGCTGGCTGATATCGACGCGCTCATCGCCGACGCGCATGCGCGCGGGCTCAAGCTCATCCTCGATTTCGTGCCGAATCACACCTCGGACCGGCATCCATGGTTTCTCGAAAGCCGGTCGTCGCGCATGAACGCAAAGCGCGACTGGTATATCTGGCGCGACGGCAAGGCCGACGGCGCGCCACCAAACAACTGGATCTCGCATTTCGGCGGCCCGGCCTGGACGTTCGATGCGGCCACCGGGCAATGGTACCTGCACTCGTTCCTGCCCGCGCAGCCGGACCTGAACTGGCGCAACCGGCAAGTGCGCGAGGCCATGTACGACGCGTTGCGCTTCTGGCTCACGCGCGGCATCGACGGTTTCCGCGTCGACGTCATCTGGCTGCTGATCAAGGACGAGCATCTGCGCGACAACCCGCTCAATCCGTCGTGGCAGCCGCCGGGCGCGGAAATCGGCAAGCTGATCAACCTCTACAATGCCGACCGGCCGGAGGTGCACGAGGTCATCGCCGAGATGCGCGCTGTGCTCGACGAGTTCGACGAACGTGTTCTGATCGGCGAGATCTATCTGCCGCTCGAACGGCTCGTCACCTATTACGGCAAGGATCTGAAAGGCGCGCAGCTGCCGTTCAACTTCCAGCTCTTGGAGACTGCGTGGGACGCGCGCGCCATCGCGAAAGCAATCGAGGATTACGAACGGCTGCTGCCCGCGGGCGGCTGGCCGAACTGGGTGCTCGGCAATCACGACCGGCCGCGCATCGCCGCGCGTGTCGGCGCGGAACAGGCGCGCGTCGCCGCGATGCTGCTCCTGACGCTCCGCGGCACGCCGACCATGTATTACGGCGACGAGGTCGGGCTCGCTCGCGTCGAGGTGCCGCCCGAAGCAGCGCAGGACCCGTGGGAGAAAAACGAGCCGGGGCTCGGGCGCGATTCCTCGCGCACGCCGATGCAGTGGGACGACGGACCGCTCGCCGGCTTCACCACGGCAGCAACGCCGTGGCTGCCGCTCGATCGCGAACACCGCCGCCAGAACGTGGCGACCCTCGATCGGATGCCGGATTCGATCCTCAACTTCTATCGCGCACTGATCGCGTTGCGCCAAACTCATCATGCATTGAGCCGCGGCGCCTTCCGGATGCTGGCGGTGACGGACGCGACCATCGTGTTCGAGCGTTCCTGGCGCGACGAGCGCTTCCTCGTCGCGCTCAATCTCAGCGGCGATGCGCAGCCGCTTCCGGCGTCGCTGGCCGGCGCTGAGATCGTGCTGTCGACCGCGATGGACCGGACAGGGCCAATCGAAAGCGCACCGCTGCGCGGCCATGAAGGGTTGGTGCTGCGGCCGCGCTGATCAGATGTCGCTGCGCTTGAGCAGGTAGTCGAGGCCGCCGACGCGGTACCAGCGATAACCGTAGCCTTCGAGGCAGACAGTGTGCCGGTGCCGGCCGTCGGCACGGCTGTGGTCGTTGCCGAGCAGGTTGACGAGCAGGTCGCCGCGACCGTCCGGCAGGTGCACGCCGAGGCCGACCTCACGCGGCTCCGCCGCGAGATTGTGCAGGAACAGCACCGAATTGTTACGCCAGTCGTAGCGCAGCGCGAGCACCGCATCGTCACCCGTGTCGAGCGCCTCGAAATCGCCCCATCCGATCTCGGGCACTTCCTTGCGCATGCGGATGATGCGCTCCATCCAGTTGAGCATCGAGTTCGGATCGCGCCGCTGCTCGGCGGCGTTCACGTGCTCATAGCCGTAAGGGCCGTCGCTGATCACCGGCACGACCGGCTTATCGCTCTTGGTGAAGCCGCCGTTCGGCTCGGTCGACCATTGCATCGGGGTGCGGCCGCAGGTGCGCTCGGGCAGCGAAAGATCGTCGCCCATGCCGAGCTCGTCGCCATAGCGCACGACCGGCGTGCCGGGCAGGGTGAACATGAGGCTGTAGGCGAGCTCGAGCCGCCGTCGGTCGCCGCCGAGCATCGGCGCCAGGCGGCGCCTGATGCCGCGGTCGTAGAGCTGGTCGTCCTTGTTCGGACCGAAGGCGGCGAACACCGTGTCGCGTTGCTTCTCGGTCAGACGCCCGAGATCGAGCTCGTCGTGATTGCGCAGGAACATGCCCCACTGGCCGCTATAGGGCCGTGGCTTGGTCTTTTCCATTGCCTTGATCAGCGGCTTTACGTCGTGCGCCGCCAGTGCGTAGAACAGATTCTGGTTGACCTGGAAATTGAACATCATGTGCATGCGGTCGCCGTCGTCGCCGAAATATTGCAGGTCGGTGTTCGGCAGCACGTTGGCCTCGGCGAGGATGATGCTGTCGCCGACCCGCCATTGCAGGAATTCGCGCAACGTGCGCAGCATGTCGTACTGCTCGCGCGGCGTCTTCACGTCGGCGCCCTTGGTGCCGATGACGAAAGGCACCGCGTCCATCCGGAAACCTGACACGCCGAGCTGGATCCAGAAGCCCATGATCTTCAGGATTTCGGCCTGGACTTGCGGGTTCGATGTGTTGAGGTCGGGCTGAAAGTCGTAGAAGCGGTGGAAGTAAAAGGCTTTGGCGACGGGATCGCGCGTCCAGGTCGTCTTCTGCACGCCGGGGAAGACCATGCCCTGGTCGGCATGCGGCGGCTTCGTCTTCGACCACACGTACCAGTCGCGATATTTCGATTTCGGATCGCGCCGCGCCTCCTGGAACCATGGATGCTGGTCGGAGGTGTGGTTGACGACGAGGTCGATGATGACGCGGATGCCGCGCTGCTGCGCGGCGTGCGTGAACTCGACGAAGTCGCCGAGCGTGCCGTAGGCCGGGTTGACGTTGTAATAGTCGGAGATGTCGTAGCCGTTGTCGCGGCCGGGCGAAGCCTGGAACGGCATGAGCCAGATCGCGGTGATGCCGAGCCCGTGCAGATAGTCGAGCCGGCGCATCAGGCCGCGGAAATCACCGATGCCGTCGGCATCGGCATCCATGTAGGTGCCGACCGACAGGCAATAGAAGATCGCGTTCTTGTACCAGAGATCCTGAATCATCAGCCCGGTCGCCCGCGAGCCGGAAAAGCTCCAGCAATAAGCGGCCGACCGGGCGATGAGTTCCGATCGAGATCAGCCGAGCGGCCGGACTTCGACCCGCGCCAGGCCGGAGAAGCCGAGCGCGTGTGCGCCCGCCGGCGTCAGGTCGATGATGCGGCCGTGCACGAAGGGGCCGCGGTCGTTGATGCGCACGACCACGCTGCGGCCGTTGCTGCGGTTGATGACGCGGACGCGGGTTCCGAACGGAAGGCTGCGATGCGCTGCGGTGAGCCCGTGCGGCGAGGCGCGTTCGCCGTTGGCGGTTTTTCCGCCGGAGTAGATGGAAGCGATCCCCGATTGAGCGTGAGCGAGTGACGAAAAGGCAAGCAGCGTCGAGACGCCGCAGAACGCGGCGACGAGGCGTAAGTTCATCCAGTTGGCTCCGTGATTTCTCCCCGAATTGGTGCGCGGGATACGGTGCCGGATGTGCGCTTTCGCGGCCGGAATGCGGTGATTTCGGGATCGTTGAAGGCGTTCAGGAGGTTAGGGAAATCGGCACTTCGTTCCCTGTTCCGCCGGATATATTCCAGTCAGGCGTCGGGATTGGGGAGCGTGATCGTCGCGGTCGTGCCGCCGTCGCGCGTCAGCGTGAGTTCGCCGCCGACCTGGGCGACGAGCGCGCGCACGATGCGTGACTGGCCGGCATCGTCCGCATCCGGCGGTGCGTCGTCCTTGACGGTGAGCGCGAGGCGCGTGTCGATCGTGCGCAGCAAGCTGACGCTGATCTCGCCGGTGCGGTCGCCGCCGAAACGTGCGAATGCGGCGGTCACCAGTTCGGTGACCAGTAGCCCGAGCGGGCCGGCGAAATCGAGATCGGCCGGCAGCGGGTCGGCCTGCGCGGTCAATTTGATGCCGCGTGTATCGGCCGACGATAGCGACGCCAGGTTGGCGCAGAGATCGTCGAGGAAGGCGCGGATGTCGAAGGTGGCGAGATCGCTCGATTGCATCAATCGCTGATGCACGAGGCCGAGCGCGTAGACGCGGCCGTGCAGGTTGCGCAGCGTCTCGCGCGTCTCCTCGTTGGCCGCGTGCGAGGACTCGAAACTGATCAGGCTGTTGATCACCTGGAAATTGTTCTTCACCCGGTGATGCACCTCGCGCAGCAGCAGGTCGCGTTGCGAGATCATGTTGGTGAGGTCGGCCGTGCGCTCGCCGACGCGCTGCTCGAGCGCGTCGCGGGTCTTGCCGAGCAGGCGCTGCTGGCGCACGAACTGGCCCATGAAATACAGGAACAGCGCGCATCCGGAGAACACCCAGTTCAGGCGCGAGAACGACCAGCCGATGGTGAAGCGGCCGCCGCCGTAGGTGGAGAGCACGTTGCCGAACAGCATCGCGGTGAGCGCCAGCGCCACCCAGAGGAAGATCTCGTTGCGGCCGCGAATGACGACGAGGATGACGAGCAGGCTCGCGACGAGCAACGCCATGTTCACGAAGCTGATGACGGTGTCCCACGCGGTCCAGCCGGTCGGGCCGACCTGCTGCGGCAGCCAGTCGGCGGCGCCGACCGCGATCGCGACGATGGCCACCACGGTGGCGAGCACGCACAGCACGCCTGTCCCGATGAGACGCGAGACATCCCGGGTGGCGATTGGCGGCAGGACGCGCGCCTCCAGCACCGCCGCGACGAAGGTCAGCACGGCGAAGCCGAAGATCCACGCCAGGAAAATCCACGCGATGGTCTGGCTCGAGCCGATGACGCTCGCGTCGCGCAGCAGCGCGCCGGGAAAGGCGAGCAGGTAAGGCATCGCCATCGCGCCCGAGAACAGATAGCCGCAGGCCAGCACCAGCAGCGACCAGGTGCGGTCGTCGCGGAAGCGGACGAACAGCAGGAACGCGGTGGCGGTCTCGGTGACGAACACACCGGCGGCGAAGAAGGCGCTGAAACCCGGAATGACCGGGCCCGGGCGGGCGGCGACCGTCAGCAGTGCAAGCGTGGCGACGGTATAGAGGCCGATGATAGCCAAGGTCAGGCGGTAGCCGGCACCCACGGCGGTCGCCGGCCGCGCCGCGGCCAATGACTGGGTGGTGGCCTTGATTCCCGACACGATTTCAGCCCCGACGCAGCCCCTACCATTAAGACTCGCACCCCGAACCGCGGCTGTCGATTGTTTTCGGCGCGTCCCGCAAGTTGTACCGCGAACCAAGCGCGCCGCGGGGCGTTGGTTCCTGCTTAAGATTGTACCGTCCGTTTGTCTGGTTAATCCGTGTCCCGGCGCAGATCACCGCCTCGCATCTTCATCGGCACGTCAGGCTGGAGCTACGCCTCCTGGCGCGGGCCGTTCTTTCCCCGCGAGGTGATGGTCAAGCACCATCTCGCCTATTACGCGACGCAGTTCATCACCGCCGAACTCAACGGCGTGTTCTACCGCACGCCCACGCTCGATGCGGTGCGCGGCTGGCGCGACCAGACGCCGGAGGAGTTCCTGTTCGCGTGGAAGGCCTCGAAATTCATCACGCACTGGAAGCGGCTGTCCGACCGCTCGCGCAACAGCCTCGATCTCATCGAAGAGCGGCTCGATATCCTCGGCGGCAAGGCCGGCCCGGTGCTGTTCCAGCTACCCGCGCGCTTTACCGCCGACGCGGAGCGGCTGACGTCGTTCATCCGGCTTCTGAACGAGAAGCGGCAATACGCCTTCGAATTCCGGCATACGAGCTGGTACGACGAGGCGATCTATAAAATTCTACGCAAGAACGGTATCGCGCTCTGTATTTCCGATCATCGCGACGCGCCGTCGCCGTGGCTCGCCACCGCAAAACACGTCTATGTCCGCGGCCACGGGCCGGGCGGCGCCTACAAGGGTCACTATTCCGACACCGCGCTGCGGAATTGGGCGCGCGAGATTGCCGCATGGCATCGCCAGCGCCGCAGCGTCTATGTTTACTTTGATAACGATCAGAAAAGCGCCGCTCCGGCCGACGCAGCACGCTTGCGCGCTGCGTTGCGGCGCATAGATGATTTGGAACCGGCATAGGCGGGAACGGTTCACCGCCGCGGGCATTGCCTGTGTTGAAGTCTGGGTCTCGGGCGCGGTCATGGCATTTCTGGTGTATTTCTTCGTGTTGCTGGTCGCGGCGGCGAGCGTGGTCTTTGGCCTCGACTGGACGCAGGCGCCGCTCAACCCCCCGCCTTACGCGGCGCAGACCGCGAGCGTTGCGCCCAATGCTTCACCGAAAATCGCGCCTTCACCGAAAATCGCGGCCAACCCGCCCGCGATGAAGCCGGCCACTTCGTCCGTCGCCGTGGCCAGGACGACGGACCAGACCACCGCCACGCCGCAAGCCCCGGTTCCGGCGCCGACCGCGGCGCTTCCGGATCAGGCAACCCAGGCACAGGCGAGCGCAACGCCGGCCGACACGACGGCATCCACGCCTGCGGCTTCGTGCAATGTCAGCGCCTGCTCCGCGGCTTATCGATCGTTCCGTGCTTCGGACTGCACCTATCAGCCCACGAGCGGCGAGCGGCGCATGTGCACCAAGATTGGCTCTACCGGCAAGGTCGCCGCAGCAGCGCATTCGCGCAGCACCCGGCGCGACGATTATCGCGCCGGCGAACGTCGCCTCAGCGACCGCCGCGACTATTATGACCGTCGCGACGCTTACGACGATCGTCGTGGCGGTTGGGGCTTCGGCGGTCTGTTCGGCGGCGGTGGCAACGATTACTGAGCGTTCCGCTCCTCACATTGCGCGCCGCGGCGTGCTCGCCAGAAACTCCTGAAGCCGCTGCTTATAGAACTTCGCGTTGCCGGTGGTGGAGTGGCCGCTGGTCTCCGCGCTCGCCGGGATCAGATAGATACGGCCGTGCTTCACCTCTTTCATCGCCTTTTCCATGATGCCGGTCTCGGGCGGATTGCGCTCGTCGTCGGCGGCATTGATAGCCAACACCCGTGCCTCGATCTTCGCCAGTCCGGGCGCGGCGTCGTAATCGGCCGACGAGCCCCACGCCCATAGGAAGTCGTTGGCGTCGGCCTTGAACGGCGCGGCGAGCCGCTTGTCGACGACCGCGTTGGCGAGCGCGTTGGTCGGCGCCTGCTTTTGATAGTTCTGCGTGCCGCCCGCGGTGGCTATGCCGAAGAACACGCTGGCGATCTTCAGAAAGGGCGGCTGGTCGGTGTAGTCGCCGTTCTTGTAAGCGGGATCGTGGCGGATGGTTTCGAGCATCATCCGCCGCAGCATCCAGTTGCGGCTCGCCATCGCCGTCGGCTGCGCAGCCATCGGCACGAGCGCGTCCATGTATTGCGGGTACATCTCGCCCCAGAGGAAACTCTCCATGCCGCCCATCGAATTGCCGATGACCAGCCGCAGATGCTTGACGCCGAGGTGTTCGGTCAGCAGGCGATGCTGCGCCTCGATCTGGTCGGCATAGTTGTATTTCGGGAATCGGGCGCGGAGGCCATCCGATGGCTTCGCGCTTTTGCCGTGGCCGACATTGTCGGGAATGATGATGTAGTACTTCGTGGCGTCGAGTGGCTGGCCGGGCCCGTAGAGTTCGCCGGCGAAGGCCGGGGTGAGCATGCTGGCGGCTGAGCCGCTGGTGCCGTGAAGGACCAGCACGGGCTCGCCGCTCGGCGCGCCGATGGTCGTGTAATGCAGCTTCACCGGCATCACCTCGCCCGTGTGGAACTTGAAATCGGGCGCGGTCCAGTCGCCTTCCTTGGGCGCCGGATAGTCTGCCGCGCGCGCGGACGTCGTGAGCGCGAGAACGACGGCGATAGCCGCAGCGTAAAGTCTCATGGCGTTACCCCAGAATTGATGATGCGCGCTTTGGCCGCGCTTGGCGGGGAGGCTACACCGCCGGACGGGCACCCACGAAGCCGGCTCACCCGAGTGTGATGGCGGAACCCGGTGGGCGGCAGAGGAACAAGCCCTCCCATTCCAGCGTTTCCGACCCGACACTTCACAGGAACCGGCCCCATGCAGTCCCGCCTTGCCATCGTGCTGATGTCGGTTGCCGGCACCGCGGCGCTGTTCGGTATCGGCTTCGTATTGGGCCTGGGCGTGATGTCGACGCCAAAGCCCGAGCAGCACAAGGAAATTGCGCTCACCACGACGCCCACGAAAGTGACGCGCGCCGAGACGACGGGGAGTGGCACGCGTGACGACCGTGCCCTGACCCCGCTCACACCGGTCGCGCCGGGCGGAGCCGCGGCGCAGGCAGCGACACCTACGCCGGCGCAAAGTGATCAGGCATCCGCCAAGCCGACGCCGCAAGCGGCCGCCCCGCAGCCGGCCCCCGCGCCGCAACCTCAGCAGCAAACCGCAGCCGCTGCGCCCGTGGAGGTCGCACCGCAGCAGGCGTCAGAGCCCAAAGCAGCGCCCACGCCGGCTCCGGCGCAGACCGCCAAGGCTGAGCCTGCACCCGCTGCGCAGCCTGCGTCCAATGCGACGCATGCGACGCCGGTGTCGCTTTCGAGCCGCAACGCCTGCGATGTATCGGCTTGCTCGCGCGCCTACCGCTCGTTCCGCGAATCCGACTGCACCTATCAGCCCTTCTCCGGGCCGCGTCAGGTCTGCGTCAGTCCGCCCGGGGCGAAAGATGCCTCGCGGGACCACGATGCGCGGCAGGTTTCACGCAGCGACGACGATGAGCCGACCGCGCGCGTGCGCGTGCATCGCGCCGGACGCGGCGACGAGCTCTCCAGCGTTGTGCGTGAGGTCGAGCGCATGACCGACGGACGCCGCTCAGGCGATGACGAGCGGCCGCTTGCGCGGGGCTATCACCGCGACTTCACCGCCGACGGCGAGGACGACCGCATCGTTCCCGCCGACGTCGACCGCGGCGGCTTCGACGACGAAGACGATTAGTAGATCACGACGCTGCGGATCGACTTGCCTTCGTGCATGAGGTCGAAGGCGTCGTTGATCTTGTCGAGCGGCATGGTGTGGGTGATCAGGTCGTCGATATTGATCTTCTTGTCCATGTACCAGTCGACGATCTTCGGCACGTCGGTGCGGCCGCGTGCGCCGCCGAAGGCGGTGCCCTTCCATACGCGTCCGGTCACCAGCTGGAACGGCCGCGTCGCAATTTCCTGGCCCGAGCCGGCGACGCCGATGATGATCGACTCGCCCCAGCCGCGGTGACAGCACTCGAGCGCCTGCCGCATCGTGTGCACGTTGCCGATGCACTCGAAGGAGAAGTCGGCGCCGCCGCCGGTTAAGTCGACGATCGCCTGCACCACCTTGTCGCGGCCGACCTCGTCGGGATTGATGAAATGCGTCATGCCGAATTTCTCGGCCATGGCGCGCTTGCCCGGATTGAGATCGACGCCGATGATCTTGTCGGCGCCGACCATCTTCGCGCCCTGGATGACGTTGAGCCCGATGCCGCCGAGGCCGAACACCGCGACGTTGGCGCCGGGCCATACCTTCGCCGTGTAGATCACCGCACCGATTCCGGTCGTGACGCCGCAGCCGATGTAGCAGATCTTGTCGAACGGCGCGTCCTCGCGGACTTTCGCCAGTGCAATTTCCGGCAGCACCGTGAAGTTGGCGAAGGTCGAGCAGCCCATATAGTGGAACACGGGATCGCCGTCGCAGCGGAAGCGGCTCGTGCCGTCCGGCATCAGGCCTTTCCCCTGTGTCGCGCGGATCGACGTGCACAGGTTCGAGCGGCGCGACAGGCAGGTTTTGCATTGCCGGCATTCCGGCGTGTAGAGCGGGATGACGTGATCGCCCACTTTCAGCGACGTCACGCCGGGGCCGACCTCGCGCACGATGCCCGCGCCCTCATGGCCGAGGATCGCCGGGAAGATGCCCTCCGGATCCGCGCCCGACAGCGTGAAGGCGTCGGTGTGGCAGATGCCCGTCGCCATCACCTCGACCAACACTTCGCCGGCCTTCGGCCCCTCGATGTCGATGGTCTCGATGGTCAGCGGCTCGCCGGCTTTCCAGGCGACTGCGGCGCGGGTCTTCATGCGGAGGATCCTTCCGGCTAAACGGGCGCAGTGAGGATCGCCATCGCTCCGATGGCGCGGCTCTCCTCGTTTCGTAGCACGTGAAGCTGTCCGCGCAACGTCTTCGTGTCGCCGTTGCGGCACCTGACCGGCAGGTCGAAGAACTGCCCGGCCGAGCCGACTGGGCCGCCGCCCATCACCTTGCCGAAACCGTCCCAGTGCTGCGCGCGGAAATCCGGCGGGACGATGAGATCGAGCTTCTGGCCGACCGCGTCGGCGGCCGCATGACCGATCAGGCGCGCGGCGCCGTCGCTCCAGACCCTGATGACGCCGTCCTGGTCGGCGATGACGATGGCGTGGTGGTCCATGGGCTACCTTCTCAAGGCAGCCGGACCGTCTCCTGCGTTCGATCTTCCGCGGCGCCTTCGCGAGCAGCATTGATGATGGCGAACAGCGCGCGCAACGTGTCAGTGACGCCTTGGCGGGATTGTGATGACAGTGTGATCGGCGTCGTCTTGCACGCCTTCTTCAATTTCGCCGTCTTCTTCTTGATCTCTTCCGGCGTCAGCGCATCGCATTTCGACAGCGCGACGATCTCGGGCTTGTCTTCGAGGCCGTTGCCGTAGGCTTCGAGCTCGCCGCGGATCACCTTGTACGCGGCGGCGGGATCTTCGCTCGTGCCGTCGACGAGATGGAGGAGCACGCGGCAGCGCTCGGTGTGGCCGAGGAAGCGGTCGCCGAGGCCGACGCCTTCGTGCGCGCCCTCGATGAGGCCGGGCAGATCGGCGAGCACGAATTCGCGGTCGTCGACGCGCACGACGCCGAGCTGCGGATGCAGCGTGGTGAAGGGATAGTCGGCGATCTTCGGCTTCGCGGCGGTGACGGCGGCGAGAAAGGTCGACTTGCCGGCGTTCGGCAGGCCGACGAGGCCGGCATCGGCGATCAGCTTGAGCCTGAGGCGGATGGTGAGCTCTTCGCCGGGCTGACCGGGATTGGCGTTGCGCGGCGAGCGGTTTGTCGATGTCTTGAAATGCGCGTTGCCGAAGCCCCCATTGCCGCCCTTGGCGATGGTGACACGCTGGCCGATCTCGGTGAGATCGGCGAGCAGGGTCTCGCCGTCCTCCTCGTAGATCTGGGTGCCAACAGGCACCTTCATGATCTTGTCTTTGCCGTTGGCGCCGTGCCGATCCTTGCCCATGCCGTTGCCGCCGCGCTCGGCCTTGAAATGCTGCTGGTAGCGATAATCGATGAGCGTATTGAGGCCCGTGACCGCCTCGATGATGACGTCGCCGCCGTGGCCGCCGTCGCCGCCGTTTGGCCCGCCGAACTCGATGAACTTCTCGCGGCGGAACGACACGCAGCCGTTCCCGCCCGCGCCGGACTGGATGTAGACCTTGGCCTCGTCGAGGAATTTCATGGGGCCGATATAGGCGATCGCGGGCCGCGGCGCACTAGCCGTGAGCGGCGCGGCGCCCTTTTGAATCGAGGAAATCGCAGGTCCCGTCCTGCTTGATGCGGTCGATCAGGTCGACCTCCCAGGTCAGGTACTCCTGCATCCCGGCCTTGGGGTCGCCGGCGCGCTCGTAAGGCTTGAGCCAGACGTCGAGCGCTTCGTCGGCCATCCGGGGCTCCTTCGACAATGGCTTGCCGGCGGCAACCCAGGCCGCGGTGCCCCCCTTGAGCCATTTCACGGGCGCGCTGGTGTGCTTGCGGGCTTCCGCCACCGCGAGCCCCGCGAGCAGCCCGTCCTCGGAGGTCATCACGAGCGCGCCTGTCACCGAAATCTTCGTCAGCGCCGTGTCGAGGCGGCCGCGGATCGCGAACCAGGCGCCGGGGATGTGGCCGCGGCGATATTCGGGGCTTCGCGAGATATCGAGGATCGTGGCGGCGGCCGGGACGGCGGCGACGTCGATCGCGGCCTCCATCGCCGGCGTGCCGAGCAGGGCGGGCGCGAGATCGCCCGGCTCGTCGCCGGCTTCCGCCAGCACATAGACCTCCTGCCAGCCCATGCGGCGGAGCCAGGCGCCGCTCATCAGCGCGCGCGCCTCCTTGTCGTCGGAAAGCACGATGCGCGCGCCGAGCGTGCCGGCGAACGTGTCGGTCGCCTGCACCAGCTGCCCGCCGGGCGCCGAGACCGCGCCGGGAAAATGGCCGCGCGTGTATTCGTCCGGATCGCGCACGTCGAAGACGTAGGTGGTTCGTGCCGTGTCCGCTTGCAGCCGCGCGAGGCCGGCGCGGTCGATGCGCTGCACGCCGTATTTCTTCGCGACCGCGTCGGCCGCGTCACGCGCCCAGGCGAGGCCCTTCCCGGTCACCTCTGGAAATCGTTTCGTCTCGCCGCTCGCGGTCTTCAGGCCGGCGAGATTCCAGCCCATCGTGCCGTTGCGCAGCGCCACCACCTTGTTCGGCACGCCGGCGTCGATGAGCGACTGCGCGCCGATGATGCTGCGCGTGCGGCCGGCGCAATTGACGACGATGGTGGTGTCCGGCGAGGGCACGATGTCGCGGACGCGTAGCACCAGTTCGGCGCCGGGCACGTCGATGCCGGTCGGGATCGACACGCGGTTGAATTCGTCGAACGGCCGGCTGTCGAGCACCTTCATGTTGGTGCCGGAGCGCATCATTGCGTCGAGCTCTTCTGCGCTGACGCTCGGCGTGCCGCTGTCATGCTCGACGAATTCGCCGAAAGCTTTCGACGGCACATGCATGCCGGAGAACGTGACGAAGCCTGCCTTCTCCCAGCCGGCGACGCCGCCCTCGAGATACGCGACGTCTTCATAACCGGCGTTCGTCAGGATCGCGGCGGCACGAGCGACGAGGCCGTCGCCATCGTCGATCAGCACGATGCGCGTCGACTTGCGCGGCACGAGTCGCGCGAAGCGCAATTCGATACGGCTCAAAGGAACCGAGCGCGCCCACAACAGGTGGTTCTGCGAATAGACGAGTTCCTCGCGCACGTCGATGAGCGCGAGCTCTTCGCCGTCGGTCAGCATCGCCTTGACGACGGCGGGGGACAGGGGTCGGAGCATGGCGTTCAACTCGCGTGCAGCACTTTCTTCACCTCTCCCCGCTTGCGGGAGAGGTCGACTTCCGAGCGAAAGCGAGGAAGTCGGGTGAGGGGGCGTCACCGCGAGTCTGAGCCTGGAGGAAACGCCCCCTCACCCGGCTCGCACCTGCGGTGCTCGCCACCCTCTCCCCGCAAGCGGGGAGAGGAAGACGCTTACGTCGCCTGCTGCGGCGTCATCTGGTGCACTTCGCCGGTCTTCAGGTCGACGCGCATGCGCTTGATCTTGTCGAGGTTGGTGCCGGTGACGCGCACGAAGCGCGCATAGTCGGGATAGTCGATCGAGTGGATGGCGCCGTCCTGGTAGATGCCGGCCATGCCCGGCTCGAGCCGGTACTTCTTGATCGGCTTCAGTTTCGCGTGGGTCGGGTCGCTGCCGTCGTCCTCATGCTCCCACTCGGTCATTTCGGTGTACTTGGTCGCCTGGCCGTAGATTGCCCACGACTCGCCGTGGTCGTGCGGCGGCGAAACGCGGGCCTTGTCGTTGATGTGCGCAAGCACCTGGAAGCCGAGCTTGTCGTCCTCGTACAGAACCTTGAGCCCGCGCGGCTGATCGTCGCCGCAATGGGCGCTGATGAAGGCCGGATTGGCGAGCAGCTTCTCGAGATTCTTGCGCACGCTCTCGCGGCCGGCCGGGCCGGGATCCCTGGCGAGCGTGGTGCGGCAATCGGCGATGAACTGGTCGAGATCGTAAGCCATGGCGTTCTCCCGAAAGGGTTTTTTGGCCGTCTTCGCCGGCCAATCTAGCACGAGCCTCTTCCGGGAATAAATCGCCCCCGCCGCCGATCACGTCCCCTGCAAACCGCAACAGCAGGGAGGCGGCGATGTCCGCTCACGACGAGGATCACGGCCCGAGCCGCCGCAAAGTGCTCGAATGCATGACCTGGGCCGGAACTGGCGTCCTCTGGACGGTCGCGGGGGGCGTACCCACCGCCGTCGGCCTCCTCGACGAGGCGATGGCGCAGGACGTGAAGGGCTTCAGCTTCCTCCAGATCAGCGACAGCCACATGGGCTTCGACAAGCCCGCCAACCCGAACGCCAAGGGTACGCTGGAAGAGGCGATCGCGCGGGTGAAGTCAGCCCCCGGCAATCCCGCCTTCATGATCCACACCGGCGACATCTCGCACCTGTCGAAGGCGTCGGAATTCGACGACGCCGAGAAGATCATCTCGCAGGCGCGGCTCGACGTGCATTACGTGCCGGGCGAGCACGACCTGCTCGACGACGAGCAGGGCAGGCTCTACCGCGAGCGCTACGGCCGCGGCACCAAGGGCCCGGGCTATTACAGCTTCGACGCCAACGGCGTGCACTTCGTCGGCCTCGTCAACGTCGTCGATCTGAAAGGCGGCGGTCTCGGTAATCTCGGCCACGACCAGCTCGAATGGCTCGAGGACGATCTCGCCGGCCGCTCGGCATCGCAGCCGGTCGTCGTGTTCGCGCATATTCCGCTCTGGACGGTCTATCAGGAGTGGGGCTGGGGCACCGAGGACGGCGCGCAGGCGCTCACCTACTTGAAGCGCTTCGGCTCGGTCACCGTGCTCAACGGCCACATCCACCAGGTGATGCAGAAGGTCGAAGGCAACGTCACCTTCCACACCGCACGCTCGACCGCGTTCCCGCAGCCCGCGCCTGGCACGGCGCCGTCGCCGGGTCCGATGAAGGTCGGGGACGACAAGCTCCGCACCATGCTCGGCACCGCCAGCATCACCTTCAAACAGAACGAGCAGCGGCTCGCCATCGTCGACACGCCGCTCAAGGCTTGAGAGTCAGGCGAGGACAGGATCATGCGTCAATTGAAAGTCATTATCGCCGGCGCGGCACTGGTCGTGTCGCTCGGGCTCAGCCCCGCCGGCGCGGCCGAGATCAAGGTCGGCATCGACAACTTCACCTTCAATCCGAAGGAGGTGCGGGTGAAGGCCGGCGACACCGTCGTCTGGACCAACAACGACGATATCCCGCACACGGTGGCCAGCCCGCGCAACAGCATCAGATCGAAGCCGCTCGACACGGGCGATAGCTTCTCGTTCACATTTACGACACCGGGCGACTTCAATTACTTTTGCTCCTTGCATCCGCACATGACCGGTAGAATTGTCGTCGAGGCCGCCACCGGCGACGCCGGCGCGAAATGACCGCGCCTCTGCGCATGGCCCCCAGCGGTGGCTCCCCGCCCGGGGCCATGCGTACACAGGAGACGACAGGCGTGGTGTTCGTTGCCGACGATGAGCGCGGACGCGCGCAGCGTTTTCGCGAGGCGGCATTGCCGCATCTCGGCGACGTCTACACGCTCGCGCGCTATCTGCTGCGCAACCCGGCCGACGCCGAGGACGCGGCGCAGGAGTGCTACCTGCGCGCTTTCCGGCATTTCCATACGTTCCGCGGCGGACCGATCAAGCCGTGGCTGCTCGCCATTCTGCGTAATGTCTGCCGCGCCGAATATGCGCGGCGCGGCGCGCTCGCTGCGGTGCAAGTGGATGGCGTCGAGCATGCCGCCGACGAAGTCGCGGAAAATGTGTGGGGCGAGGCCTCGCCCTCGCCGGAGGCGGTGAGCCTCTCACGCTTCGACGCCGAGACCGTGCAGCGCTTGATCGCGCAATTGCCCGACGCCTTCCGCGAGGTGCTGGTGCTGCGCGAGATCAACGATCTGAGTTATCGCGAGATCGCCGAGGTCACCGGCACGCCGGTCGGCACGGTGATGTCGCGGCTGGCGCGGGCGCGCGGGCTCTTGCGCGACGCCTGGCTGGCGGAGGAGAAAGGGTCATGACCTGCGAGGAAGCACGCATTCTCGTTCACGCGCTGGCCGACGGCGAACTCGACGCCGGCCACGCGCGCGAGGTCGAAGCGCATGTCGCGCAGTGTGAGGCTTGCGCTGCCGAGCTTGCCGCCGCGCGCGAGATGAAACAGGCGCTGCGCGCTGCGCCGCTCGGCTTTGCCGTGCCCGCGTCGCTCAGCGCCAAGATCGACCGCGTGGTGCCGGCGCCGATGCCGGTCACCAATCGTCGCGCGCTGCTGAAGGGTTTTGCGTTCGGCGGCGTCGCCTCGGCGCTGGCGGCGGCCAGCGTCGGCCTGGTCATCCTGCGCGAGAGCCAGGACGACCGCATTCTCGGCGAGGCGATCTCGGCGCATCTGCGCTCGCTGCAGGCCGACCATCTCACCGACGTGCTGTCGACCGACCAGCACACGGTGAAGCCGTGGTTCAACGGCCGCATCGACCTCGCGCCGCCGGTCATCGACCTGACCGCGCAAGGCTTCACGTTGATCGGTGGCCGTCTCGACTACATCGACGGCAAGCCGGCCGCGGCGCTCGTCTACCGGCGGCGCGTTCACGTCATCAACCTGTTCGTGGCGCAGGGGCTTGGCGAAGCGCCGTCGACGCCGAGGCTGACCATGATGCAGGGTTTCAACCTGCTGCGCTGGAACGAGAACGGCTTGAACATGCTCGCGGTCAGCGACCTCAATCGCGACGAGCTCGAGGAGTTCGGCGCCAAGTTCTCCGCCGCCGCGCGGGCGGCCGCGCAGAGCTGATGCGTGTCCCGGGCGCTGCAGACCCGGGACCGTCGCGATGGATGGCGGTCCCGGATCAGCGTCGCACCGCTGAGGCGCTGCGCCGCATCCGGGACACGGCCCCTGCGCGTTTCGGCCCCTTCGCCCCTACGTGACGCTCGTCTATACCCATCCGATGACCACCCGGGTGACCCGCGCGGCCGGGCACGATCACGTGCTCGCCGGCATCGGCATGATGCTCACCGGCCTCTTCGTCTTCGCGTGCAACGACGCGCTGGGGAAGTGGCTGGTGTCGACCTACGCTGTCGGCCAGTTGCTGCTGATCCGCGGCGCGGCAGGCCTCGTCTTTCTGGCGCCGTTCCTGCGCCGCGCCGACTGGCACGCTTTCCGGCATCCGCCGCGGCCGGGCATCCAGCTCTTGCGGCCGATCTTCGCCACGCTCGAAGTCGCCTGTTTCTATTGGGCGCTCGCCTACATGTCGCTCGCCGACGTGATGACGTTCTATCTGGCGGGGCCGATCTACGTCACCGCGATGTCGCCGTTCCTGCTCGGCGAGCATGTCGGCTGGCGGCGCTGGCTCGCGGTGCTGGCCGGCTTCGGCGGCGTCATGATCGCGCTCGGCCCCACGGCCGGAACGCTGTCGGTGCCGGCGCTGATTGCGATCGCCGGCTCGTTCCTGTTTTCGCTCTTGATGGTGTGCACGCGGCTGGTGCGCGGCACCTCCGACCTCTATCTGGTGACGACGCAGACGGTCGGCGCGCTGGTGTTCGGACTCGTGACGGCGCCGTTCGTGTGGGTGCCGCTGCATCTGCGCGACACGCTGCTGCTGATGTTGTTGGGTGTCACGGCGATGGTCGCGCACATGTGCATCAACCGCGCGCTCAAGCTCGCGCCGGCCTCGGTCGTCGTGCCGTACCAGTACACGACGATCTTCTGGGCGATCCTGCTCGGCTATATCTTCTTCGGCGACATCCCGCGCGTCGCCATGCTGATCGGCGCGGCGATCATCATCGCAGCCGGCATCTACATCTTCGTGCGCGAGCGCAAGGCGGCGAAGGCGCTGTCGCTTATCGAGCCGCCGTGAACCGATACGTCAGCCCGCTCGTCACGGGCATCCACGCCTTTGCGACCCTGCAAAAGCAAGACATGGATGCCCGATGACGAGCTCGAGCATGACGCGATCGTTCAGCTCACCTTCTTCATCCGGCCCCAGTCTTTCAGCGCCGACCAGATGCGCCGCTCGAGCCGGAAGCGGTCGATCGGGGCCGACGAGTTGATGGCGCGGATGCGGTAGAGACCGACGCCGGTCCACTGGAAGCCGCACTTCTCCAGCACGCGGCGCGATGCCGGGTTGGTGACGCGCGCGCCGGCCTGAAGAGCCTCATGCCCGAGATCGGTGAACGCGTAATCGACCACCGCGTGCAGCGCTTCGGTCGCGTAGCCCTTGCCCCAATAGGGCGCGCCCAGCCAGTAGCCGAGCTCGGGCGTATCGTCCTCGCACATGATGCTGCAGGCGCCGGCGATCGCGCCGTCATGCAGCGTGATCATGAAGACGGCGTCGCCGACGGTCTTGTTCGCTGCCGAAATGAAGCCCTCGGCATCCGCCGTGCGATACGGATGCGGAATGCGCGCCGTGTTCTCGGCAATGCGGCGATCGTTTGCGAGCGCTGCGACCGTTTTAGCGTCCTCGAGGCGCGGGGCGCGCAGGGCAAGCCGCTTGGTCTCGAGGACGGGGATACTCGCCTCGCGAAAGCTCTCGCAGGGGATTTCTTCCAGCAGGGTCATGGCTCTCGGGCTCCAGTTTTTGCACCGGCGCGGGTTGCCCCGATGCTGAAAAGCGAAGAGGGGGAGCCGGTCACCCGTCTCCCCCTCTCAGAGCTACCAAGAGCCCCGCCGGTTCGACTTAGGTGACCGGCGGACCTCGATTTTGTCCACCGTCTACTCGGCCGCAGCCTCCGTCATCGGAAGTACCGAAACGAATTTGCGGCCTTTTTCTTTCGTAGCGAACTGAACCTTCCCGTCGATAAGCGCGAACAGCGTGTGATCCTTGCCCATGCCGACATTACGGCCGGCATGCCAGGTGGTACCGCGCTGACGGGCGATAATGTTGCCTGCAATGGCGATCTCGCCGCCGGCCTTCTTCAGGCCAAGGCGCCGGCCCGCGGAGTCGCGGCCGTTTCGGGAAGATCCGCCTGCTTTTTTGTGAGCCATAACTACTCTCTCGAATTCGAACGTGTTCTACACCGATTCCTTGACGGAATCATCTCACATCTTTGTTTCAGCCGTTAACGTCAGGCGGCGGGCTTCGTTTCCGCCTTGCCTTCCGTCTTCGGCTTCGCCTCGCGCTTGGGCCGCGGCGGCGGCTCCTTGGCGGGCTTCTTGCCCCCGGTCAGGATCTCGGTGATGCGGATCACCGAAAACTCGTGCCGGTAGCCGCGCTTGCGGCGCGAATTCTTGCGGCGGCGCTTCTTGAAGGCGATGACCTTGTCGCCGCGATCGTGCTGGAGCACTTCGCCGGCGACCGTCGCGCCCGACACCAGCGGAACGCCGACCTCGGGGCTGTCGCCGCCGACCACCAGCACTTCGCCGAATTCCACCACCTGGCCGGGCTCGGCCGCGACGCGGTCGATCCGGATGACATCTTCCGGGGCGACGCGGTACTGCTTGCCGCCCGTTTTGATGACTGCGAACATCTTTCGTTCCTTCGTGTTCGGACCCCGATGCTCGAACCTGACGGTCCGGATCGGCTTTTTGTCAGTCGGTTTTATCGTTTGTTTTGAGTAGCTTAGCAGGCCTTTAGGGCGCGCAAAGCCGAGCACGCGGGCCTCTCGACCCGCGCGCGGCAGGGTTATGGGGACTCAACGGCCCAGTTGTCAAGGAAAGCCCGGGTTCCGGCGCACGCCGGGGCGGGCCCTCAGGGCTTGGCCCGTTCGCCGCCGGCTTCTGCCCAGGCGGCTTCGCCCTCGGTCGGCATCTGCGCCAGCCGGTAGCCGACGCCGAGCTCGGTCATCAGGATGCGAGGCATGTCCGGGTTCGGCTCGATCTTCTGCCGGAGCTTGCGCACGAAGATGCGCAGGTAGTGCGTGTCGTGCACGTGGATCGAGCCCCACACTTCCTTCAGGAGGTGCTGATGGGTGACGACGTTGCCGGCGTGCTGCGCCAGCACCTGCAACAGCCGGTATTCCTTCGGCGTCAGCGTCAGCCGCTGGCCGTTGAGGGTAACCGCGCGGGCGGCAAGGTCGATGGTCAGGGGCCCGACGACGACGGTCGGCTCGCCGGTGGAGGCGCGGGACTGACGCCGCAGCGCGACGCGCACGCGCGCGAGCAGCTCCGCCATGCCGAACGGCTTGACCACGTAATCGTCGGCGCCGGCCTCGAGCACCTGCACCTTCTGCGCCTCGCTCGAGCGCACCGACAGAACGATGATCGGCACGTTCGACCAGGAACGGATGCGCTCGACCACCTCGGAGCCGTCCATGTCGGGCAGGCCAAGATCGACGATGACGATGTCGATCGGCCGCAGGGTCGCGCCGCGGATCGCCTCGGCGCCGGTGGCCGCTTCGTGCACCACGAAGCCGTTGAGCTCGAAACCGGTGCGCAGGAAGCGCCGGATCTGCACTTCGTCGTCCACGACGAGGACGATGGGGGAGGCGTCATTCATCTGCGTCGCTCTCCAGTTGCGGGACGGCTGTCTGCGTCACCGGCAGTTCGACGGTCAGCGTGGCGCCGAGACCGGGCCCGTCGCTGACCGCGTTCAGTTTGCCGCCGTTCGCCGTGACGAAGGCGCTTGCGATCCAAAGTCCAAGTCCGGAACCGCTCGTCGTGGCCGACAGGCGCTCGCCACGCACGAATCGGCCGAAGATCGTGGCCTTTTCCGCTTCCGAGAGGCCGGCGCCTTCGTCGTTGACCGAGATCAGAAGACGGTCGCCGAGCGCCTGCGCCGAAATGGTGATGCGCGTACCTTCCTGCGAATACTTGACCGCATTGTCGATGATCTGCACCAGCGCCTGCTGCACCAATACGGCATCAACGTGGATCAGCGGCAAATCCTGCGGCAGGTCGATTGCGAGCGTGCGCTCGGACAGGCGCCGCTGGCAGCGGCGTAGGGCCGAATGCAGGATGTCGGCGGGGTCGGCCCACTCCAGATGCGGCTTGACGCCGTCGCTGGAAATGCGGCTCGCGTCGAGCAGGTTCTGGATGTCGCCGTTGAGCCGCTCGGCCTCGTCGTGCACGCCCTGCACCAGCGCCTTGAGGTTCTTCTCGTCCTTGAGCGCGGGAGCGGCGCCGAGCACGGTGGCGGCGCCGAGGATCGAGGCGAGCGGGGTGCGTAGCTCGTGGCTGACCGAGCCGATCAGCGCCTCGCGGAGCTGGTCGGTCTGGGCGCGCATGCGCGCCTCGCTGATGGCGTGGGAAATGCCGAGGCGATCGAGCGTGGCGGTGGCGTCCGCGAGCACGGCGTCGACGCGGGCGCGCAGCGCGTCCTGATTGGCCGGCGAGGCGCGTCCGAGATTGATGGCGATGACGCCGAATTCGCGGCGGCTGGCGGAAACGGCGCGCACCAGCCAGACGTCGCCGCTGTCGCCGGCGACGATGGTGCCAGTGGCCGCGGCCTGCCCGGGCACGGAATCAAATCCTGAGGCCATGCTGTCGACCATGTCCAGCACCGGCGTCGGTATGCCTGAGCCGACGTGTCCCGCGGCGGAGGTTGCGTCGCGCTGCGGACCGAACAGGACGACCTTGCGCTGCATGACGGAGGCGAGATGGTCTTCGATCGCCGCCTGGATATCGGAGACGTCGAAGGCGACGGCGAGCCGGCGCGAGAAGGCGTAGAGGTCGGACAGGTCGATCTCGCGCTGGCGCGCCAGCTCGAGCTGGCGCTTCAGCCTGTTCGCGAGTTGGCCGACGACCACCGCGGTGAAGGTGAAGATGACGAGATTGACGACCTCGTGCGGATCCTTGATCTGGAAGCTGTAGAGCGGCTCGAAGAAGAAGAAGGCCGAGGCCAGGACACCGCACACAGCCGCGAACACCGCGGTAGGGATGCCCCAGCGCGTGCCTGCGATGAGCACCGGAATGAGGTAGACGGCCGAGCCGTGGGTCAGTCCGGTCAGCCTGATGATGCCGTAAAGACCCGCGGTGACGGCGCCCACCAGCGCGAGGGTCAGAAGAAAGTTCAGAGCCTGCGCGCGGAGCGAGGTCATGAGGACGGAAGTCTGCGTCATACGCGGCGCCAAGGCCCAGGTTCCTGCCGGTCCGAGATCATAGGCGTTTCGCCCTTGTCTGTCCCGGCCTGCTTGGCTACATAGCGTTCGTCCGATTGAGGCTCTTTTCAGGCCCATTCGGGCGCGCGGGAGAGGTGGCTGAGTGGTTGAAAGCACCGCACTCGAAATGCGGCATACTCGCAAGGGTATCGGGGGTTCGAATCCCTCCCTCTCCGCCAACACCCCCTGAAAAGCCCAGCATTTGCTGATCTTCCGATGAAATAAGGACTTTCGTTACCTCGCGTTGGTACACGGAGTGGTACACGCGATGGTCCTACGGATGCCCTTTCTCAGGCTCAATCCGCGCACCAAGATCTACGAATATCGCCGGCGAGTCCCGGACGATCTGCGCCATCTCGTCGGCAAGCGCGAAGAGAAGAAGAGCTTCGGCACGCGCGACCGCAACGTCGCCAACCTGCGCTACGCGATCCATCACGCCGAGGTGGAAGCGCGATGGGCCGGATTGCGGCGCGGCACGATCATGCTCGACCGCAAGCAGTGCGAGGCGCTCGCCGGCGAAGTGTACGAGCGCATCCTGAAGGAGGACGGCGGCAAGAAGTTCGCTTCGCTGATACCGCCGCCCTTCATGGAACTCTGGAACATGGAGGTCGTGGACGGCGATCTTCCGACGCCGAAGCACCGCGCGCTCGGCCCCTACAGCGAGGAGCTGGAGGCGATCCACGGCGAAAGAGTCGACGCGCTGCTGCTGGAGCGCGGACTCGACGTAGACGGTTTCAGCCGGCAGCGGCTGTTGCAGGCGGTTCAGCGCGCGGCGAAGCAGGCCAAGCGAGTGGTCGTCAGGCAGATCGGGGAGGGCGACTACGCCGCGGACCCGCAGGCGTCCCGTTTTCCCAAATTCAACGAGAACGGTTCGGCCGGCCTGCCGCTCCGCGATCTGGTCCGGCTGTGGGTGGCCGCGCGCAAGCCAGCCCGCGATACCGCGAACGCGTGGAGCAACAATATCGAAAAGTTCATCGCGTTCAGCAAGATCGAGGACGCCCACGAGATCGAACCCCGGCACGTCAGCGGTTGGCGCAACGCGTTGCGCGCGCAGGGCATCGGAGCCGTGCGCATCAGGGACGGCTACATCGCTTCGCTCAAGGCGGTGCTGTCGCACGGCGTCGCCGAATGCGGTCTCGCCGGCAATGCCGCGGCCGGCATCAAGGTGACCGAGGAGAAGAAGCAGCGAAACCGCGAGAAGGATCTAAACAACGAGGAGATATTCACCATCCTCACCGCCTCGCTGAAGGCCTACGAAGGCGAGGATCTCAAACTGTCCGAAGATACGCGCGCTGCGCGCCGATGGGCGCCGTGGCTATGCGCCTACTCGGGCGCACGCATCGCGGAGATCACCGCGCTCGAATACGAGCACATCATCGAGGAGGAGGGATTCCACGGCATTTCCATCCTTCGATCCAAAAGCGGCCTCGCCCGCAAGGTGCCGCTGCATCCGCACGTCATCGAGCAGGGCTTTCTGCAGTTCGTAGCGAGCCGAGGTCCCGGCCCACTGTTCCTCCGGCGCTCGAACGGACGCTCGGAGTCCGGTCCCAAGTCGCGCTCGGAAAAGCTCGCCAACTGGGTCCGGCGCGTCGGAGTAAAGGACAAGGCCGTGAGCCCCAACCACGGGTGGCGACATCGCTTCCGCACCGAAGCGCGCCTGATCTTCATGCGCGAGGAGTTCATCAACTACATCATGGGCCATTCTCCGGGCCATGAAGGCCAGCGTTACGGTCACGTGCCTTTCGGCGTGACCGGACCCTGGATCGCGCTTCTCCCTCGCTTCGACGTCAGCGGAGCGTCGCTCAAGATCAACCGCACGAAGTCGATCCATGCGTTGAAGGAGATGATGGCGCTCATGAACGCGCCCGCCGACATCATTTCGAAGGCGGGCTGAACACGAGAGCGCCAGCCGCCCCGAAGAGGATCGGGACACCGAAGCGGACGCGAGAAGCGTCGGCGCAATTTCCACTGGCCTTTGCGCCTCTCCCCTCTATGGTTGCAGACGTAGGTCCGCAAAACCGGGGGGAACATTGCCGGAAAACGGAGCGGCGGATGCCAAAGCCGCGGCACGTCTGCAGGAACTGCTCGGGTACGTCGAACAGGTCGTCAAATTGGACGAGCGGCCGGCGACACGTCTCGCGGACCATCGTCTCGCGAACGGCCGGACATACGTCTTCCACGAACACGAATTTCATGCGCTTCCGGGCGTCGTGCACGATCGGATGGATGACGACGGCCCCGTCTGGCTGTCGGTCGAACGCCTGAAGCGTTCCGACCCGCCGCCGGCATCCACCGAGCTTGCCGACTGGGTCGACCTCCACGCCGATCCCGAACTCCGCCCCGAGCTAAAGGACTTCGTACTCGGCTCGGTTTCCGCCGCCGAACGCGACGCCCTCATCGCGGCCGGGGCCATCCGCGAGGACGATTGCGAGCCTTCGATCGTCTCGGACGGCACGTTCGACGTCAGACAACGCATCGAAGACAATCCGCAGATACGTACGGAATTCGAACGCTACGTCGCGGAAGATTGGACGCCGTGGACGCTACGTGAGCGGCCGCGCCGGACGGTCATCGCGCTCTATCAGAAGCTGTTCGAGCTCGTACAACTCGTCGAACTCGGCGGCCCCGATCAGGCCATCGAGCTCGTCTGGGGCATCGGCCTTTCGCGGTGGCGCAAGGACACTATCGCCATCGACCTGCCCCTCGTCGAATGCCTCGTCGAAATCGAATTGGATGAAAAGGCAGCGGGCACGATCCGCGTGCGCCCCCGGCAGGCGAGGCCATCGGTCAACCTGAGGGCCTACGAGGATCTCGGCCTCGACGGTTACCCGCTCGCCGTCGATGGAGCGCGTCGCGCCATCGTCCTCGCCGAGGAAGCGGATGGAATATCGCCGTTCCGAAAGGACAGCTTCGAACCTCTGCTGCGCGGCTGTCAGACCCGCCTCGACGCGGAAGGCAGCTACCATCCCGACGCCGGCGCCTGGGACCCCGGTGCGCAGATCCCCGATGGCGCCCCGCAATTGTTGGTCAGCGACCGATGGGTGCTGTTCGCGCGCAAGCGCAGCGACAACTTTCTCCTCAGGGACATCGAGAATCTCAAAGCCTCGGTCGAAGAACACAAGGAGGACCTCCCGGGTCCCGCGCGCACTCTGGTGATGGGGCCCGACGAGCAGCCCGACACCGGATGGGCCCCCTTGTCCAACTCCATTGGTGCGGATCTCGCGGCACGGACCGAAGCCGAGCCGGAGTCCCCGCTCGGCGACCTCTTCTTTCCGAAACCGTTCAACGAAGAGCAGATCGAGATCGTCCGCCGTCTGGAGAAGACCGACGGAGTGGTGGTGCAAGGGCCTCCGGGGACGGGGAAGACGCACACGATCTCCAACATCATCTGTCACTACCTTGCGACGGGTCGGCGCGTGCTCGTCGTCTCGCACGGCGAAGCGGCGCTTTCCGTACTGCGGGACAAATTGCCCGAGGAGGTGCGTGATCTGGCGATCAGCATCACGACCTCCGAGAAGGAGGGCCTGAAGCAGATCGAGGGCGCCGTTCGCCTCCTTCAATCCGTGGTCCAGAACGTCCGTCCGAGCGAACAGGCGCGCACTATAGGCGAGCTCGAACGATCGATCGTTACGACGAGAGCGCGGCTCGTCCATGTCGACGCGCGGCTGACGGAGATCGCGCAGGCACAGCTGAGGCCCATACCCGGTGCCGAGGTCCCGCCGGCCGAACTCGCCAAGACGGTCGTCGCCCGGCGCACGGAGTGCGAATGGTTCGTAGACAGGCCGCAGCGCTTCGCCGCGGAAGCCGGAGTGTCCGAAAAGACCATCTCGGTCGCGCGCGACAGCCGACGCATCCTCGGCAAGAGGATCGAACACCTGGGCGCCGAGCTGCCATCGGTCGCGGACCTCCCGGTCGGCCGTGCGGTCGCGGCCATCCATTCGGACCTCGTGAGGGCGTCGGAGCTGAACCACCGTGCCGCGCGCGACGCTTCGATTCGAGTGCGGCTTCCGACTCCGTCGGCGATCGCGGACGCCGAACGGGCGGCGGATGCGCTGCATCAACTCGCCCTCGCGGCTTCGCATCTGCGCGAGTTCGCGTGGCTCGAAGTCTTCGTTCCGGCCGAAGGCGGCGTCGGCGGATCGGCATTGCGCGGGCCTCTTGAGCTCTATCTGCAGGACTTGGACGAGGTGCTCGCCGCGCATCCGCAGTTCGTCCAACGGCCCGTGCTGCTGCCGCCCGATGCGGACGAGATCGCCGAGTTCACCGCGGTGGTCCGCAAGCTGGCGGCCGGGGAGCGTGCCTTCGGTCTTTTCGCGCTCAAGGAGCGCCGCATCAGACCGGCCGTGGAGGCGGTGAAGATCTCCGGACGCACGCCGAAGGAGGCCGCAGAGTGGGATCACGTGCGCGGCTTCCTCGATTGGCGGGGCCGCGTGCTCGAACTGCGCACGCGCTGGACGGCGCTGGCGAACGAAATCGGCCTCCCCGACGACGCCTTCGAATTGAGGAAGATGAGCGCGCTGGCGACGGCTCTGCGCTCGATTCTCGTGTCCGCTCCGGAAGCCCTGCGGGCGCTGCAAGGGCACATGCCCGCCGTGGCCGACGTCGATGGAGAGCTTTGGCCCGACGCCGATCGTCTCGGGGCAGCCCGCGACGCCCTTCGCGATGCCGTCGCCGCAGCACGACTGTCTGCGGCGAGAGAGGAGGTCGCCCGCCTCGCGGCCCTGTTCGGGGAAAGGGCGGGCAAACTCGGTGTGCTGGCGCGAGAGCTACTCGACGCTCTCGGCAGACCGGAAATCGAGCCCGCGCGCGTCGAAGCGGCCTGGGATGCGCTGCGCGGCAGCCTCGAAGACCTGGCCGCACATCGTGCACGCTTCGCCGACGTAGCCGCCGCAGCCGAGATGATCGAAGCCGCCGGGGCGCCCCTCTGGGCCGCGCGCATACGCACGGAGGTAACTGCAAGCGAGACGGACTCCGTCCTGCCGTCGGCTTGGAAGGAGGCTTGGGATTGGGCGGCCGCCGACCGACTTCTCGGCAGCCTCGATCGGAGGAAAGAATTGTCGGCGCTGTCGGAGGAGCGGCTGCAGCTTGAGACGCAGATCGGTCGGCAGTTCGAAAAGCTCGTCCGCGAGCGCACGTTCTACGCGCTCGCTCAATCCATGTCCGGGCCGGTCCGCGCAGCCCTCATGATGTTCGCGACTGCGCTTCGCAAGATCGGCAGAGGCACCGGCGTGGGCGCCGAAAGGCACCGACGCGCGGCGCGGCAGGCTATGGCCGGATGCTATGGCGGAGTGCCGTGCTGGATCATGCCTTCCTGGCGGGTCGCCGAGCAGCTTCCGGGAGAGTTGGCCACGTTCGATCTCGTCATAATCGACGAGGCGTCGCAATCCGACATCCGCGAGATCACCGCTCTCCTACGCGGCAAGAAGCTTCTGGTCGTCGGCGATGACAAGCAGGTCAGTCCCACCGCGGCATTCATCGAAAACGCAAAGATCGACCGGCTGGAAAAGACCTTCCTCGCCGGGCAACCCTTCAGGACGCTGCTGCTCCCGGGTGCATCGCTCTACGACCTCGCGAAGGTCATGTTTCCAGACAAATTCGTCATGCTGCGGGAGCATTTCCGCTGCGTGGAACCAATCATCCGATTCTCGTCGCAATTCTATACGGAACCTCTCGTCCCCTTGAGGATCCCGTCGCCGACCGAACGACTCGACCCTCCGCTCGTCGACATCTACGTCGCGGACGGCCGCCGCACAGGAGACAAGATCAACCGCCGCGAAGCCGAGGTGATAGTGTCGGAGGTGAAGCGCATCACGGAGGAGCCGGGCCTCGCGCGTATCGGCGAAGGTTGGCGCACCATCGGCGTCATCTCGCTCATCGGCAACAAGCAGGCGGCTCTTATCAATCGCATGCTCCTCGAAGAATTGGGCGAGGAGCTCATAGTCAGGCATCGAATTGCCTGCGGCGACAGCGCTACCTTCCAGGGCAACGAACGCGACGTTGTCCTTCTTTCGATGGTGGCGGACCCTTCGGCACGTCAGGCACAGACGGCGATGCACTTCGAACAGCGCTTCAATGTCGCGATGTCGCGCGCGCGCGACCGCCTCTATTTGGTCCGATCCGTACGGGAGGAAGACCTCAATCCCAGCGATCTGAAGGCGAAGGTGATCCGTCATTTCAGAGAGCCGATGTCCGGCCGACCCGCGGCGAGCGGTGATCTCGAAGGACGTTGCGATTCCGATTTCGAGCGCGAAATTCTGCGCAGGCTGGTCGATCGCGGCTACCGAGTCCGACCGCAGGTCGGTGCGGTCGGCTACAGCATCGACCTGGTCGTCGACGGAGCCGGCGATCGCCGTCTGGCCATCGAATGCGACGGTGATCGCTATCACGGGCCCGAGAGATGGGCAGACGACATGGCTCGGCAGCGCGTGCTGGAGAGAGTCGGCTGGCGGTTCTGGCGGTGCTGGGCCTCGACGTTCACCGTCGATCCGGAAGGCTGCATCGCCGATCTGGTCGCGACTCTCGATCGCATGGGCATCGAGCCGCAGGTCGGATCTCAGGAAGCGGAGCGCTTCACGGACCATCGCGTGGTGGGCGTCCCGGCGGCGACCGCCATTGCTTCGGCGATGGCGGAACCGGACGAACGGGAAGCCTTAAGCGAGCCTCAGGCGGATGCGATCCGGCCGGGTAATCGAATCGTGGTCAGATATCTCGACGACAACCGGACCTTCAGTTTCACGCTTGCTCGCGACCGCAACGACCCGACAAACGGTTGGGTCAGTATCGAAAGCCCCCTCGGCTCGCGGCTTCTCGGTCTCCACGAAGAGGACGAAGTGGAATTCGAAGCGAACGGCAAGTTGCGCCGAGCGATCGTGGTTCGCGTCGACCGGCTCGAAGCGGCGGCGGCGTGACCGGCTGGCCGGGACAGGATTTCCGGGCAGGCTTGACGATCGCTGTTTGAACGTCGGTGGCTGCTACGCGACCCGCCTCGATTTCGGACGATTATTCCGCGCGACTGCGGAGAAACAGCGATCCTGCTGCGAAACTATTTCAAGAGCCCGTCGTCCAGTTCGACTCGGCTTCGTCGGAAGGGGATGGCACCTCCACCAACTCCCACGGCGATCCCGACAATCACGAGGCACATGCCCGCCGCTTCCAGCGGCATCGGAAACTCGCCGAGGACCAACGCGGCAAACACCGCGGTCGCCAGAGGCGCCAGGGGAACGAATAGTGCGCTCCGCACGGGCCCGACGAAGGAGATCGCCTTGGCAAACAAAATCATGCTCGCAATGCTCACCAGTGCGCCTTGGTAGGCCGCCTGCAGCGCGATTGCACCAACTCCCACGCTCGATAGTCTCGGTAGCCCGCCCAGGGCCCAAACAGGGAGCGAAAGCATCGAGAGAACGCAAACCGGTGTCAGATATTCCAGCGGCCCGATTTTCCATCGGCCTAGAAGCATCCCGAACAACGCGAACACAACGGCTGCCAAAGCAAACAGCGCGTCGCCGCGCCAGGATCCCGGGACCGTCGCCGTGGAAACGATCGCATTGGAGGCAAACAGGACGAGGCCGACGACCACGAACGCAGTGCCCCAAATCTTGGAGCGCCCCGGCATGCGGCCCGAGGTCAACGCGGCCAACAGAACGGCGACGACGGGGCTGAGACCGGAAAAAACCACGGCACTGTGAATGGCGGGCGCGAAAGTAACGCCTCCCACGAGAACAAGGCTGTAAGGCGCCCCTGAGGAATTGCAAGAATCAGCGCCCGGCGCCAACCGACGGGGCCGACGACTAAAGGCCTGAGCCTCAAAGCATTGGGAAGCAGCAAGGCCCCCGACACCGCAAAGCGGATTGCAGTCATGTCGGCGGCGGTGAGTCCGTCGAGGATGCCGCGTCGCGAGACTACCGCTTGAACACCCCAGATCAGCGAACATAGCGTGCCCGCGAGAACGCCTTGCCACAACGACGCCCGATCCGCGGATTCCTCACCGCCAAAGGGGAGGTCAGTTCGTTGTGGCGACATGGTCGCACGAAGATCGCATGGAAACGCCACGCCCGCCCGCCGCTCTGCGACGATTGTTTCTGATCGAGCCTATCGATTCGAGTGATGCGACAACACCGCCGCAGCAAACGGCACCGCGATTAGAGTGGATGAAGATCAAAGGGCCGCGATGCAGTCGATTTCGACGTCGAATGGCCCCGGCCACGATGGCACGTGCAGGAAAATGCGCGCCGGCCCGCCGGCCGGAAAGAAGCGGTAATAGACTTCGTTGAAGATGCCGAAATGCGCGCTGTCCGACGTACAATAGACATTGCATTTCAGCACGCGATCGAGCGATGATCCGGCCGCTTCGAGGCAAAGCCTCATCTGATCGAGTACCAATTCAGACTGTTTCTCGAATGGCATTCGTTTCACTTCGCCGGTCTCCGGATCGAATGGCGGCAATCCGGAAACATAGACGGTATCGCCACCGACGATCACCGGATAGATCGGGCCCTTGCGGCGGCGTTCCAGATAGGTCGAAATCGGCTCTACGCGGATGGGCGTGCGGTTCATCGACCTCTCTCCATGTCCCGCCAATGTCGCAGGCTGATCTTCAGATGTCGTCTACAATCGGTTCGGCCGATGCCGAACTCTCGCTATTGCCGAAGACCTGTGAGCGAGCCTAGACATTGAGCGGATGGTGGCAGAGGCAAATCTCGTCGAAGTAGCGGCGCTGGTCGGCGATACCGCGCGGGCGAGAATGCTTTCGGCTCTCATGGGCGGGCAAGCGCTTACGGCGACCGAACTGGCTCATTGCGCCAACATCGCCCGCTCCACCGCAAGCGAGCATCTGAGCAGGTTGGTTCTAGCGCGGCTTCTCACGGTCACCCGGAAGCGTCGTTTCAGCTACTACCGAATCGCTTCGCCCTTGGTGGCCGGGATGCTCGAAAGCATGAAGCTTTTCGCGGCAAGCGAGATGCCGCCACGACATCAGGTGCGTTCGGCTCGCGACACCGCACTGAGATTTGCGCGCAGTTGCTACGATCATCTGGCCGGGCAGGCAGGGGTAGCCATCGCCGACTCGCTGGTGGCGATGGGTCACGTCGTGTTGGCCGATGAGGGCGGCGAGCTAACGCCTTCGGGCACGCGCTTCCTGTGCGACTTCGGCGTTGAGCTTGTGCCGCCAGTCCGATCTCGCGTGTACTGCCAGCCTTGCCTCGACTGGACCGAAAGGCGCTATCACCTGAAGGGTGTCGTCGGTACTGCAATTTTGAAACGCCTTCTGGAGCTCGGCTGGTTCACGCGGGTCGCCGCGACCCGCGAATTGCGGTTGAGCCCGCACGGTCGTGCGGGCCTGTCGGATATCTTCCACATCGATCTTCTGGGCGGCGACCATCCTTGCGGCCGCGAACTCGAAGGCCGTGACCTCCGCATCGGGTCCTCGGATTGAAGTAGCGCCCGTGGATAGCGATTCACGCGAAACCGGCGACGGGTAATCGCGTCGGACGTGGTGCCCGGTCACAAGAACCCGCATCCCAATGCGAGTCTTCTGATCTCGAACAGCTCTTCCCGGGGTGGTGACCGTCCTGCGCCGGTCTTTGCCGTTACCTTCCATGAACCAACGCGAGAAGAATATGGAGTTCGCCGGCCGCGGTTAGGATTTCTCCAGGATTGCGCACGAATATGCCCTTCCACTGACTGCGCGGGCTCATTCGGATGAGAAGAGAAAGCACAACGCGAAAACGCGATCCTTCGCGGGATAAATCGCGCATTGCGGCCGATCCGTTTCCGCCGCGAAAGGCGATGCTTTCGTTCTTCGATTTCACGACCGTCATGGCCAAGCCTTGGGCTCGTGCGGGCTACCTCTGCTACTGCATCGATCTCCAGCATCCCGCGGGCGTGCATCCGGATCCCGACGATCCGAATATCATCCGCGTCGGAGCCGACATCGAGCATTGGCTGCCGCCCCGAGAGCACGAAATCGTTTTTGCCGCGTTCTTTCCTCCCTGTACGGATCTCGCCGTCTCGGGGGCGAGATGGATGCGCGACAAAGGCATCGGCAAGCTCCATCGCGCAATCGGACTCTTCTACCGAAGCCAGCAACTCGCCGAACTGCTGCGGTGCCCCTATCTCATCGAAAACCCGGTCAGCACGATAAGCACCTACTGGCGCGAGCCGGATTATACTTTTCATCCGAACGAATACGGGGACCCTTACCTCAAGAGGACTTGCCTCTGGACAGGTGGCGGTTTCGTCATGCCCGAGAAAGTGCCCGTCAAGCCGACGCTCGGGATGAAGCTGTACTGGCTTCCCCCGTCCAAGGAACGGGCAAATCTTCGCAGCCAAACGCCGCCGGGGTTCGCGGAGGCCGTATTCAAAGCCAACGACCCCGACCGGCGCGCGCGCGAGCAGCAGAAGCAACTTGCCGTTTGGCGACGCGGGCTCCGTGGAAAGGTCGAAACATGCGCGCTCACCGGTCTGGAAGTGCCGGGCCTTGTGAGAGCGTCACGGATTGCGCCCAGCATCCGGCAATCGGTCCGTCCGCAAATGAAGGGGATTCCTCTGGCGCCGCACATCGAGGGCCTCTACCAGCGCGGCCTTATCGCATTCTCCGACGAGGGCAAGGTCATTCTGTCGTCGCGTCTTCCTCGCCGGCAGCGCTCCATCCTGCATCTGCCGTCGAGACTGCGCCGATCCCTTTCGCGCATGGAACGCGCGTCGGCACGCTTCCAGAGAGCGAACGTCTTCGCAGGATGATCGATGGGGTGATCGAGCGAACCGGCCCCACAGGAGAGCGGCGTTCCTGGGCCGCTCTTAACCATGCTCCAGAAGCGTTCTTGATAGAGACCGCGGCAGCTCCTAGCTTGATGGTAGCCGCTATAGCAAGCGGCCGCCGCCGGGCGCGTCAACGCCCGACGACGACCTAACCACAGTCCACTGTCTGGAGTGAACCATGGCTGCCCGCATTCTCGCCGATTCGGCGATGCATCTCGACCCCCGTCTGAACTTCGTCGCGCACGTCCGCCACGGTCGCAGTACCGTCGTCGGCGCCCGCCACCAGTCCGCCCACTAGCCGGCTGACAGGATCGGCGCCGTTGCCGGAGGGATCCTATCGGGTTCGCCCGTAGGACCGAGCTCGCCCTCACACATTCGAGTGCCGTCCGGGCCAATGGCCGTCGGACAGCGAGCGACCGCGCGTTCGCCGATCCCCATAGGGGTCGAACGATGACCGTTATCCAGAAGCGCGGCTCTGCGCCGCCCAACGAACCGAATCTGTCATGGCGGCATCACGATGGCGGCGAGTTTGCCTGCTGCGCCGTCCGGCATGACCGCTCGTACCTCTATGCGTCGCACCAGGCGCGCTCGGCGGATGGGCGCTGATCATGCGCATTCAGTTGCTCAGCGATCTGCACGTCGATGTCCTGCCGGCGCGGCCGATCGCCGTTTCGCCGACAATCGGTGCTGTGGTGGCCGCCGGAGATACGTGCGAGGGTGCGGAGCGCGCCTTCGAACACCTTCGCCGCTTCGTTCCGATGCAGATTCCCATCGTGATGGTGATGGGAAACCACGAATACTACCGGCGCGACCTTCATCACGAGCTGCTGTCGGCTCGCCAGCTCGCTCCGCTGTTCGGAATCCATCTTCTGGAGAACGCGAGCGTCATCGTGGACAACGTGCGCTTCGTGGGAGCGACGCTGTGGAGCGGATACGACCTGTTCGGGCCCGTCAATATCCCGGCTGCGATGCGCGCCGCCGCCGATGGGCTCCGCGACCACAAGAGAATCGGGTGGTCGAAGCAGCCCTGGCGTCGCTTCCGGCCGGCGGAAGCTCTGCTTCTTCATAGCCGGTCGAGGGCCTTCATCGGGCGCGAACTTGCCGAAGCGCACGCGGGTCCCACCGTCGTGATCACCCATCACGCACCGCATCCGCGCTCGCTGGGTCCGGAAACCTCCGGCGATCTGATTGCGGCGGCGTATGCGAGCGACCTGTCCCAGCTGATCGAACAGGGTCGGCCCGATCTTTGGGTCCACGGACATGTGCATGTGAGCTCGGACTACATGGTCGGCGGCACCCGCATCGTTTCCAATCCGCACGGATACGGGTCCGAAAATCGCGCCTTCGACCCGGAGCTGATCATCGAGGTCGGATCATGAGTACGATCCTTCCGCTGACCCGCGCCCAACGTCTGGCCCAGTCGTCCCGGCCGCTCGCCGACCTGCTTGCCAAGTTGGTGCGTCTTGAGGCGGCCATCGACAGCAATGGCAGCTCGGAGGACTCCGACGATCCCGAGTCGCCGCAAGCGCCTCTCGAACCGATGGAGCTTGAGAAGCTGCCGGACGGCAGCGCATATCCGGACGTGATGCCCAGCCGTTACGGAGCCGCGGTGCTGCTGGGGAGGGCACTCGATCGCCATCGGGAAGAACTGGCGCACCTGCAAGACGGGGATGCGGTCACCATCATCGAGGTGCTCACTTCCGATATGGTGGAACCGGTCGCGGCTCTGCTCAAGCGCCAGGTCATCGGCGAGCCGCTGGTCCTGAGCAGGACCAGGTTGCGCGTCGGCGGAATCGGCGGTCCGACCGCCCACGGCGCCGCGGCGATTTTCAGGGATCCCGAAGCCGCCCGGTCTTCCTCGTCCGAGGATGCGGAAGATCTGATCGCCGCGGCCCGGCAGCGCTGCTCGCTGATCGGGGTCTCAGCCGAACCCGCACGCCTGCTTCCGGCGGAGCTCGTCCGCATGGCCGACCGGAAGATCTCGGTCGGGGCCTTCGATGGCGAAGGAATCAGGTCCGTAGTCCGACTGGTCACCGGTGACGATCCGGGCCCGATCGATTCGAAGTTGGCGGCTTCCGTCACGCTAAAGATGTTGGACTTGGCCATCAAAAGGGATCTCGGCGCCACAGGCTCCATTCGCCGCCTCGAACGCCTCGCGGGGGTGGCCAAGGCTGAGCCGCCGGCGGTGCGGATCGAGCAGATGCATGGGCTCGGCCCGGCCAAGAAGTGGGCGCTGGATCTCACGAGCGACCTGAAGGCATATGCGAGAGGCGAGCTTGCGTGGTCGTCCGTTCCGCGCGGCGCGGTGCTCTGGTCGAGGCCTGGATGCGGCAAGACGGCGCTCGCTCGTGCCCTCGCTCGCCAGGCTTCCTGCGGATTCATCGCGACCAGCTACGCGCAATGGCAATCGTTCCGCGACGGCCATCTGGGAAGCGTCACTCAAGCCATCCGGAAGACTTTTTCAGAAGCCAAGCGCATGGCGCCCTGCATCGTCTTCATCGACGAGATCGATACCCTGGGAACAAGGGGAACTGGGAGGGACGCCGACTGGTGGAGAGCGATCATCAACACGCTCCTGGAAGAGCTCGATGGATTCAACCGACGAGCCGGCGTCGTCGTCATCGGCGCCTGCAACGATGCAGAGCGGCTGGATCCCGCACTGGTTCGTGCGGGCCGGCTCGATACCATGATCGAGATTCCGCTGCCCGACGTGCCGGATCTCGTCGGCATCTTCAGAGACTATCTCGGGGCGGAGCTCACCGATGCGACCCTGCTGGACGTCGCCCTCGCGGCTTTCGGCGGGACGGGTGCTGATGTCGAACGCTGGGTGCGTGAAGCTCGCGCGACCGCGAGGCGGTCCGGTCGCGATCTCTCCAAAGACGATCTTCTGCGGGTCGTTCGGGGAAGCAAGGGCGAACTGCCGCTCGCGGTCCGCCGCCGCGTCGCCTATCACGAAGCCGGTCACGCGATCGCGACGGTCGCGACGGGGCTCGGACGCCCTGTCTCGCTGTCCATCGGAGGGGGAGGCGGCCTTTCGCAGAACGAGCCGGGAGAACGGCGTGCTCTCACGCGCGCGCACATCGAAACGCATCTGATGATCCTTCTCGCAGGACGAGCCGCCGAGATCCTGATCTTCGGCGAGGCCACGGCGGGATCCGGAGGGGCAGACGACAGCGATCTCGCGCGGGCAACGTGGCTGGCTGAGCGACTTGAGACCGTCTACGGCCTTGGCGGCTCCGGACTTGTCTATATGCCCGCCGAAGGACACAGGTTGCTCCTCGATTCCGGCCTGCGAAAGGGAATCGAAAAGACGCTCGACCGCATCCAGACAGCAACCAGCGAGCTCCTGGCGCGCAACCGTGGCTGCTTGGACGCGCTAGCTGCCGCGCTGTACGAAAAGGGCTACATGTCGGCGGATGAGATCGGTCGGCTGCTCGAAAAGGTGCCGCCTCAGCCCTGGGTTCACGCAGCGAGCGGGCCGCGGAAGGCGGCCATGTCGGCACCGAGCGCAGATTCGAAGCATGACGATCTCGAAGTGGGGGCGCAGCCGTGAGCGAAGAGAGCAGACAGTTGATAGCCAAGCAGCCGTCGAACGGAGTTCCCCTTTGGGAGGAGCTTGCGTCTCGGTTGGAGACGAACGATGCCTATCGGGTGTTGCGTCGACTGGCCCGACCGCCTGCCTCGGTCTCAAGTGCGGGCTCGGACGAGAAATTCGGGGTCATTCTCGATTTCGAGACCACGGGCCTCGATCCGTCAACCGATGAGGTGATCGAAGTCGGAATGGTGAAGTTCGGCTATTCGGGCACCGACGAAATCACACGCGTGGTCGACGAGTTTGCTACATTCAACGAGCCGGCGACGCCGATCCCGCCCGAGATCACCGAGCTGACGGGGATCACCGACATGATGGTCGAAGGTCATCATATCGATATGGCGAGGATGGAGGAATTTGTGCGGGACGCACACGTCATCATCGCGCACAACGCGGATTTCGACAGGCGTTTCGCAGAGCGTCTCTGCGACGCCTTCGTGCATAAGCCTTGGGCGTGCTCCGCCACCCAGGTCGGCTGGCGTGCTTGCGGCGCGACCGGGGTGAAGCTCGAATACCTGCTGACCTCCTTCGGCCATTTCCACGAGGCGCACCGCGCCGGCGACGACTGTCACGCCGTGTTGGCGCTGCTCGCAAAGCCCTTCGCTGGGGGGCCGAGATCCGTGCTAGCGGAGCTTCTTGCAACGGCGCGACGAGAGACCCAGCGCGTCTGGGCCGACGGCTCGCCCTATGAGCTGAAGAACGTTCTCAAACGGCGCGGCTATCGCTGGAACGACGGTGCCGACGGCTCCGTCCGCGCATGGTATTTCGACGTCGCTTCCGATCGGCTGCCCGCAGAGGTCGAGTTCCTCCGGCGCGAGATCTACCAAGCCGAAGTCGAGGTCAGGACGCGGCCGATCACCGCCTGGGACAGGTTCTCCGGCCGAATTTGACATGCCGATGCTATGCCGGCTTTGCCTCCGCGAGCCTGTGCCGTTCGGAATGCAAATTGGCGCTATGGTGACTGTAGCCAGCAGCGATCGCCCGCCCCTATACCCAAATGCCGGTTCGATCGTGCTGCAGCCGAAGCAGGGCCAGCCCTCGCGATAGTCATAGGTCGGCCGCCTTCCCGGCAGTGCTGTGGTCGTCGCTTCCCAATCATCGCTCCGGAATTGCGTTCGGAGGTGAGATCCGGATCACGGCCATCGTTGTCAGCGCTGCGTAGA